>Ga0209979_1000300_pt1 | contig 72257 bp, 72 predicted proteins | sample AnhtaG_FD_183114 | JGI IMG/M metagenome (GOLD analysis project Ga0209979, IMG submission 183114) | Deep subsurface microbial communities from Anholt, Denmark to uncover new lineages of life (NeLLi) - Anholt_01485 metaG (SPAdes) (version 2) | ecosystem: Environmental > Aquatic > Marine > Oceanic...
CGCGTTCTGGGCAGCAAGAGGCTTCGTTCGCAAGGCCCATCTGGTCGACTTCTCGGAACACATGCTGGCCATCGCCTCTACGAATCTCTCGGAGGCAGAAGTGGAGTTTGAGGCCCACTTGTTGAGAGGTTTTCCTCTGCCTTTTCTTGACGAGACATTCGACCTCGTAATCTCCTACGAGACCATCGAACACATCTGGGAGCGGGACACTTTCGTGCGTGAACTGGCCAGGGTGCTCAAAGCCGAGGGGTTGATGATCCTGACCTGTCCCAACCTTCTGTGGGAGCCGGTTCACTGGCTCGCGGCGATTTTCAACCTGCATCACAGCGAGGGCCCACACCGATTTCTGAGGCGACGTACGTTGCTATCCCTGTTCCAGGCCGTTGGGCTCCATGTAGTTCGAGAGAACTCCACGGTCATTCTTCCGTTCTCGTCCGATTTCTCTATCTCAGCAGACCAATTCCTGGAGCGGACACTCCCTGAGAGTGTCAAGCGTACAATCGCTCTGCGACGCAGCTTCTTGCTTCAAAAGGGCGAGTGACAGCATGAGGAATGAACCTCTTGATGAACCAGTGTGCGCTCGTATTGCATACGGGCTTAGGACGGAGTCGGCGGGACTGAGCACTTTTCAGAGATCGCGCGGGGAAACATGACACATCCTAGCGTAGTTGTCATAGGGGGAGCGAATCTGGATCTGGTCGGGCGCCCTTCACACGCCCTGGTGGCGGGTACCTCGAACCCCGGACACATCCGTGTCAGCCCGGGCGGGGTGGGCAGGAATGTGGCTGAGAACCTGGGGCGGTTGGGGGTCCCCACCTTGCTACTCTCCGCCGTAGGAGACGATGCCACGGGAAGATACATCCTGGAGGCTACTGAGGCCGGGGGCGTTGATGTAAGTCGTGCGCTTATCAGCTCCGAGTACCCCTCAGCCGCCTACCTCGCGGTCGTCGACGAGAAGGGCAACCTGGCCCTATCCATTGACCACATGGAAGTCATGGATCTGGTCACCCCCAAGTACATCTACGCCCACCGGCGCTGGATCAGAGGGGCGGATATGCTGGTCGTCGATGCCAACCTGAGTCCCGCGGCCATGAGCTCGGCCCTTTCCATCGCCACCAAGGCAGAAGTGCCTGTGTGCGTGGATCCCGTGTCCGTGGCTCTCGCACCCCGCCTCAAGCCTCACCTCTCGCAGTTGGCCGTGGTAGTCCCCAACGCTGGCGAGGCTGAAGCCCTGTGCGGTCTCCCCGCAGCGGATCGCTTTGAAGCCACAACTGCCGCCCAGCGCCTGGTTTCCATGGGAGTGGACACCGCACTCATCACGCTGGCTGAAAGGGGCCTGGTCTACGCCACCTCAGAGGAGAGCGGCCACGTCCCGGCCATTGACATCGAGATCGTTGACTCAACCGGCGGTGGTGACGCCTTGACCGGCGCGGTGGTATTTGGACTCGTGAACGGCTTCTCAGTCGGTGAAGCGGTTCGTCTAGGCGTATCGGCGGCTACCCTCACCTTGACCTGCTCCAACACAGTGTGCCCTGAGCTGAGTCTTGAGGCGCTGTATGATCGCCTCATCATATAGCCCCACCATGCACACCAAACGGAACCGCAGAGAGCATCCACACTTCGAGATCAGCAGGGAGATCGCGCAAGCCCTCGACGAAAACTCCCCCGTGGTGGCGTTGGAAACTTGCGTCGTCGCCCGTGGCCTCCCGCGCCCCATGAACCTAGAGACAGCACAGCAACTGGAGCAATTGGTGCGCAAGGAGGGGGCAACCCCGGCGACCATCGGCGTTCTCGGCGGTCAGATCAAGGTAGGCTTGTCGGGGGAGGAACTGGAACACATGGCCACGAACCGAGAGGTGCGCAAGGTCAGCCGCCGGGAGTTGCCCATCGTGGCGGCCCTGGGTCTCGATGGCGCTACAACCGTGGCCGCTACCCTGTGCGTGGCCCATCGAGTCGGCATCGAGATCCTGGCCACAGGAGGCATAGGCGGCGTTCACCTCCGGCATCCCTTCGACGTTTCAGCAGATCTTCCGGAGATAGCCTCCACCTCATCAGTGGTAGTCTGCGCTGGCGCCAAGTCCATTCTCGATCTTCCACGCACCCTGGAATGGCTAGAAACCCACGCCGTTCCGGTGCTGGGGTATGGCACCGATCGGTTTCCCAACTTCTATTCGCGTGACAGCGGCCTGCCCGTCAGTGCCCGGGTCGACACGCCCCATGAGGCGGTCCGTATCATTCAAACCAAGAGAGACCTGGGTCTCGAGGGAGGAATCCTTCTGGCTGTCCCCATTCCCGAGACCGATGAGGTCCCACCATCCACCGTCGAGTCAGCGCTGAATGAAGCGCTGTCGCTGGCCCATGAAGCAGGAATCACGGGACAGGCTCTAAGCCCCTTCCTGCTAGAACGGATCGCCGAGTTGACAAAGGGTGCGAGCGTGAGGGCCAATGTAGCCCTGCTGAAGAACAACGTTGTCATCGCTGCCAGAGTGGCCCGGGCGCTAGCAGCATAGGGGCGGAGAGACAAGCTGATCATGGACCTGATAGAGATCACTTCAGGAGATTACTACCTCCCTGGCGCCACCAACCCGCGGGTCCGCAGTGAGGAGATGACCGAGACGCAGGCCCTCAGCATGCATCGAGCGCTGATCTGGACCGACATTCTGCCAGAGGGCGGGGAATGGACCACCTCCACCGTCACCACGACCTACGACTACGATGGACTGTACCGGGTGATCACGGCCTCCTACTCCGCCGGAGCGGTGTACACCTACACCTACGACGCCGTGGGCAACCGTCAGACGATGGTCTCCCCTGAGGGAACGGTCAACTACACCTACGACGCCGCCAACCGCTTGACCAGCGTGGGAGGAGTCACCTATACTTGGGACAACAACGGCAACCTGACCTCCGACGGCGTGCGCAGCTACACCTACGACCATGCCAACAGATTGACCCAGGCCACCGAGGGAACCTTAACAACCCAGTTCGCCTACAACGGGGATGGCGTGAGAACCAGGAAGACCTTAGACGAACCCACGAATGACTACGTCCTCGACCTGGCGGCAACGCTGCCGGTGGTTATCAGTGACACCGACGCCATCTACCTCTACGGCCTGGACGTCATCGCCCAGCAGCAGGCCGAAAGACACTACTACGTCCACGATGGTCTGGGAAGCGTGCGGCAGCTCACGGATCCGACAGGCCAGATTGCCACCAACTACGCCTACGACCCCTTCGGGGTGCCGCTCTCGGGCGGCACGATGCCCAACCCCTATCGCTTCACCGGCGAGGCGTGGGACGGCGAGGTGGCGCTGCTCTACCTGCGCGCCAGGTACTACCAGCCGGCGACGGGGAGGTTCATCAGCAGGGACCCGTGGGCCGGAGACGACCAGCGCCCGGGAACGATCAATCGCTATGTCTATGTAGCGAACAACCCGGTCATCCTCGTAGATCCAACCGGCCGGAATGGTGAGGAGCCGCTTGGGTTCCTGTGGGAAGTGCCCCCAGTCGCGGTATGGATACGTGGCGAGATGGTCCAGATCTCCCAGAGCGATTCCGTCAAGCGCATTCTTGCCTTGAACATGTTGAGCGAATCTCTCCCCCACAACGAGGGTGGGTTGGCTAAGCTGGGTGCCTTCGCGACGTTCGGCTCTTATGTGCGGACGTGGGGACCCTGGGATCCAAAAAAATACATCCAAGAGCATTCCGATCCGGAACTCTCACAGCAAATCGGACAGTACTGGTACTACTACGATGTCTGGGGCAACATCATGTTCGGCTACCTTGGCACCGCAGCCGGGTTCTCCGAGTCGGAACTACTGAGCGGTGCAGGCCTCGAGCAGATTGGATCCAACATTGGCTATTGCCTGCTCAGCCTCTTTGATGAGGATTATGTGTGCACTCTTCCCTATCCGAACTACGGCCGGTGCCTCGCGCTGCTGTTATGGACCTGGGATGACCCTGAAGACCAAGTGACCGCGAGGATTGGCATTCGGTTGTGGAAGAACCTGGGGATCAATGTCCAGCCTCATCACATCACGACTGCGGTTTCTGATGCGGGCGATGCCGGACTGCTCACAAGGCGGCTTGAACCGTGGTTTGGGGACGAGGGACCGATGACATGGCGATGGTGAAGAAGAGTGCCCTCGGCTGCGTCGGCTTGTTGCTCGCCTGCTTGCTGTTCTGTGTGCTGTTCAGGACTCTGCGGACCGCGATACGGGTGGCGACGGCGAGGAGCCAGCCGGTGAATCTGTACGACCTAGTCATAGATGCATCGGTCTTTCCACTCGAATGGTACACATGCCTTGGGCCAGTCCGGCCGCCGGAACGTGCCCGAGGTGACCGCCTAGAGCACGACATGCTGTATGCAGGCTTCTGCCCAGAGGGCTTCGACCAAGGTATCGGCGGGGCGCAGCATGCTGTCTTCGAGTACGGGGACGAACTCGGTGCCGCCGTGGCCTTCCGCTGGGACTTCTCGAGGAACGAGTTCTCCAATCGCTACACAGTATCCCCGTGGGAGGTCCCGGAGCAGTGGTCGTACCGAAGTTCAGTGGCTGACCGGTTCAAGTTTGCCTGCGCAGAGATCGAGCCTTTTGACCTGGGGCACGTAGTCTGGAAGTGCCGCGCTGTGTCACAGTATGACGAGTACGTCTCCTACTTCTCAGCTCAGTTGTCTCACATGACCCTGGAGGACTTGGAGCGCATTCTGGTTGCCATTGACGAGCGGATGGCATTCCATCTGGGGAAAGAGATGGAGTGAGCGCGGCACTTCTCGGGCCACAGCCGCCTGAGTGACAGCCAATCGAACCTTAACAACCCAGTTCGCCTACAACGGCGATGGCGTGAGAACCAGCAAGACGGTGGACGAAACGACGACGGGCTACGTGCTCGACCTGGCGGCGACGCTGCCGGTGGTGATCAGCGACACGGACGCCATCTACCTCTATGGGCTGGACATCATCGCCCAGCAGCAGGCTGAAAGACACTACTACGTGCACGACGGGCTGGGGAGCGTGCGGCAGCTTGCCGACGCGACAGGGCAGATAGCGACCAGCTACGCCTACGATCCCTTCGGGGTACCGCTGTCAGCGGGGAGCGTGTACAATCCCTATCGTTACACGGGGGAGGCGTGGGACGCCGAAACGGAACTGCTATACCTCCGGGCCAGGTACTATCAGCCGGCGACGGGGAGGTTCGTTACAGAAGACCCGTGGCCAGGAGATGCTTCGCGGCCCTCGACCCTCAACCGGTTCGTCTACGTCAGCAACAACCCGGTCAACTATGCCGACCCTAGCGGACACGCGGAGTTTGGAACGCGGCGTCCTCCCTATCCCGGCTCGGTCTACTCGGCGCTCTATCCAGGCGCGTACGATCCGGACGAGTCGTTTCGGCAGGCTGTAGGACTTGTGCGGGATTGGTACTTTGAGGAAGGCGATGTGGTACAGTATTTTGGTCCAGGTGAACCTCTGACGCAGGATGTGAGGTATAGCGTTGGGATGCAGCAGTTTCACCAAGAGTGGAAAGCAGCAGGGCATTGGGTGCCTTGGTCTTGGGACAAACAGAGCATCGATAGGAGAGAAGGGACACCGCTCATCCAAAGATTGGCCTGGGGGGCAAAGACATTCGCTCGTGCACAGTGGGACTTGTTCCAGTGCGCTATAGGCCGCGGATCCCCGACACCCGAGGGGCAGATCGATCCGGTGGTTGGTATTCTGGGATCTTTCAACGAAATTGCAGTGTTGCCTGAGAACACTGACATGCTCAGGTTCATAGTACACAACGTAATGGGAAGAAGGTCGTTTCTCAGGCTCAAAGGGACGCGCTTTAGCCCACTGCAGAACGAGCCTCGCGGCGAATCGGGAGGCTGGGGCGGTACCATAGAGCAGTACTTCTATTGGTTTGAGCCTATTCTCAATTACCCTGGTGTACAGCTAGGGCCGGTGTGGAGATACCACAATCCCGGGCTAAGGCCGCCATTGCTAGGCCCTGCGTGGATATTCTGATGGAGCAAAGCAAGTCGTTAAGTCTGGTTCTGCCGGTGGTTGTCGCCTTGCTGGCGGCCACGTCGTGTCGCGGGGAGCGCTTGAATCCAATTTCACACTGCCTTGAAGCGCCCTATTCAAACCCACCGACCAGTTTCCAAGCGTCCGATCTCGCGGGTACTTGGGAAACGCGCTACGGCCGGAACGTTGACAGACTGATCTTCAAGGAGGATGGGACGTTCAAACAAATCTACGAGAATCACTACGTAGAAGATTATGCTTACGAGACCCCGTGGAACGAGTGGTGGATGGAGCGTTTTCCCGACGGGAGAGTACGGGTTCACTTGCAGGGAGCGCGGTACTACGTGGAAGGGATCGAAGTAGCTGAGCGGAACGGAATGCACCCTCCCTGTCCTCAGGATCAGCCGAATTGTTGGGGGGTATTGGGGCCGCCACCGCGTGGTTTCTACGACCCGGTTGCCGACGAACGCGTACACATGGTCGGAGGACTTGTCCTCAATGTGCGGGGTGACTCCGCTGGCAAGCTTCTGTTGCTTCACATGTGGCTTGCCAGAGATGATGAGGCGTTTGCAATGATCGACTGTGAAAGGGACCAGTTTCGTCGCGTCCAGACGCCTTGATCTCAGGCTGTCTAGCACGCCAATGTCCATAGGCGCCGTCTGCCTAGGTTGGTAGGAGTCGCAGCACACCTGGGGCCCGAAAGGAGAAAGGGTGATGAGATTGAGACTGCTGGGGACCATCGGATTTGTGCTGGGTCTTATGCTCCTCGCCTCAGTAGCCCTGGCCAGCTACCCTGACGAAGGGTTTGGCGTGGCGCGGACTGACACCTGGGTGATGAACGTGCATCACACCCTCGATGCCAACGTCGTGGCCACCTACATAGACCGGTCGGGCTATCCCAGTGCAAACGTTGTCAAGACCATCTCGCCCACCTGGAACGCCAAGTTCGCTGCCACCGACCCTGGCCTGGACAGTGGCTGGCTGGGCTCCGCGTTCGTCGATTCCCTTCGACCGATCGTCTCTGCGGTCGAGGCGCAGTGGCAGGACGTTCCCAGAGGAGATGGCCAGAGCGCTGCCGGGTACATAGACGTGCCACAAGGCTCCAATGAGCTATACTTCCCCGGCGTCTCCAAGTCCGGATATTGGAGGAGCAGGGTCAGCATACAGTGCGTGGACACCGTGGACTGCGACGTCTCCATGACCTACCGGGATCGAGAGGGTAACGTAGTCACCGGCAGCCCCTTCCTGGACACCATCGAAGCTGGCTCCCAGGAGAGCTACGACCTCTGGGATCCCTCCGTCAACCCCAACATTCCGGAGCAGCAGTACACGCCATCCCCATGGTTCGGCAGCCTACAGGTGACCTCCACCCAGGAGATAGCAGGGGTAGCGGTGACGCACGCTCGAAAAGGGCATGCCTCGGCCTACAACTCCTGCGTGGCCACCGGCGACGCAACAGTCTATTTCCCCGCACTCAACAGGAGGAACTTCGGCGGCGACTGGCAGGGCCAATCCGATTGGTCAACCCTCTCGGTGCAGAACACCAACGCCTTCACCATCACCGCCTATCTGAACTTTTATGACCCCGACGGGACCCTGGAACTGAGATTCGCAGAAGAAATCGGACCCTATGCGTCCGCTGCGTACAACATGAAGACAGATACGAGGTTCGAGGACCTGGAGGACCTGTTTGGAGGTTCCGCCGTCGTCACCTCCACCCACCCCATCGTGGGGTCCTGCAGCGGCGTCCGTTACCCCTACGATGGATTGTCGGCGGCGTACACGGGTGTCCCGGGTGGCTCCAGCAAGTTGGTGTTTCCGGTGGCCTATCGGGTCAAGGCGGGGACCGCGTGGCGCAAGTACTCCGGGGTGGTGGTGCAGAACGTCGATCCGGAGAACGAGATCACCGTCTACACCCACTGGGTCCATGCCGACGGGGACCAACACATCGAGATCATCAGCGACATAGCTGCCAATGGCTCTCATGGCTACAACACCAGGTACGGCGACCACGCCGCCGCCCTCAGCACCCTCGGTGATGACTGGTCTGGGACCGTGGTCGTTACGACAACAAGCCCCCTGGGCATAGCTGTCATGGCCCACAACACCATCAAGTACCCTGACTACGCGTACCTGACGAACTACAACGGGGTGGCGGTCGAATAGCGCCTGGATAGTGATCCGATACGGATCATGGGCGCGTTGAAACCACCCACTGCCTTGGAGTCGTCAACATCAGACCTCGGAGGTTTCGGAAACCTCCCACGTCTCTAGGACAAGTTGCCAACTCGTCCTACGCCCGCCCCCTTCCGCTGGCGGCCGCAACCAGCGACGCCGAGGCGACCTACCTCAGCGCTCTCGCCATCGCCGCACAGTCCCACTCACAACAACATCGACCTGATGTCCGCGTCTGGATATCATTCCACAGTTGGCGTCTGGTTTGACAGGCGAGCGCTGCGATAGTATGATTGGGCAAGACGGCGCGATGTACAGAATCCACCACCTCCAAAGCTCAACCGCACGCGTCTTCGAGCACTTGCGAGGGAGATCACCACAAAGTAGATGGTAATGCGAACGGATGTTCTGGGCATTCTGTGGCGTTTCTTTTCTTCCCGTAGGTTGACCCTGATCTTGTTGACTGTCATCGCCCTGGTCCTTTCACTCAGCGCAATTCTCCCTCAGATCCCCCAGGCCATAGCCGTCGGTTCCAGTCAATATGGCCGCTGGTACGCCGAGATGAGGGCCCACTATCTGCAATGGGCCGATGTGTTCGAGGCCCTCGGGCTTTTCAGCGTCTATGACTCTCTGTGGTTCAAGGTTCCGCTGAGCCTCCTCATCCTCAACCTGGCCGTCTGCGCCGTGGAGCGTTTCGAAGCCGCCTTCTATTGGCCCAGACTGCTGAATGAGGAGTTCGACCAGGTCTTCAAGAAAGCTTCCTGGTCTCGGCGGTTTGTCACCTCCGGGAGGCTCAACTCGGCAATCGAGAGCCTGAGTGCCTTGCTAGTGAGACACCGTTACCACGTGGAAGTGGACGAAAGGGAGGATGAACGCTCATATCTTGCTGCATGGCGCTTCTCCTGGGCCAGGTGGGGGAGCGTAGTCGCGCATCTGGGCATGATCATCGCCATCATCGGTCTGCTTGTCGGCAGGCGCTTCGCCTGGCGCGAAGAAGGAATCGTGCTCAGCCCCGGCGAGACATATCAGATCCAGCATGCTCAATCGGTGAGTCTGCGTCTTCAGGACTTCGAGGCCGACTGTTACCCAGATGGCGCGCCTCAGTTCTATCGGTCCGAGGTGACGATCCTGGAGCAAGAGGACGACGTTCTCACCGGTGTGGTGGCGCCGAACGCACCACTGACCTATCGCGGGATGGCTGTCTACCAGCAATCCCACGGACCTGTGATCACGATCGAGGGGCTGGACGCACAGGGAGAGCCCATCTCATTACAAGCTCTCGCTCCCGCAAGCGCGCTCCAGGAGCAAGCGAGCCTGCGCTTCAGCGAAGAAGACAACGAAGGATACGCGGCCGTACCCGCGCAAAACCTGATCCTGCGTCTGGTATTCCACCCCCACCAGGCATCGGAGTCAGGAGAAAGACCTGCTTTTCTGGTGCAAGCCTATCGAGACGGCATGAGCGACCTCGTGTTCACCGAAACTCTGTTCGAATCCGCATCTCTCCAGATAGAAGATCACTCCTACGCGATTGGATGGGAACACTACGCCGTGCTGGACATAGCCAGGGATCCAGGTCTTACTGTGACCTTTCTTGGGGCGGTCTCTCTATTGGCAGTGGCTTTCATCTCTCTCTTCCTGCCACCGCGTTTCATCCGGGCAGCGGTGTTGGAGAAAGGAGGTGTCGTCGAAGTGCGGCTGGTGGCGGTGGGAGAGATGGACAGAGGAGCTGGGCACCAGGACCTCGATGCACTGATAAGGAAAATCGAGGCGAGCCTATGATGCCTCACGAGAGTGCCCTCTATTTCCTTGCAAATCTCGCACTGTTTGGGCTCGTCCTCTTCTCATGGGCTCATCTTTTCCGACGAGGACCAGTCACGAGCAAAGCACACGTGGTAGGCTTGTCGTTATTCCTGTCCTGCCAGGGGATCGCCCTGCTCTGGTCAGGGATGCGCTTGGAGCCTTGGGCCTTCGCGCATCTCTACCTGAGTACGATGCTCTTCACAGAAACCGTCGTACTTCTCTCCATCTTGGTCGCCAGGCTGACGCGGCAGACCAGCGTGATGCCCATCGTTCTGGCTTTGGCCTTCGCCGTCCATTCCTACGCCCTCCTTCTCGTACGACCCCCAACCATCGAAACCTTGCAGATCTCGCCCTTCGCTCGAAGTCCCTGGTATCTACTTCACTTGCTCGCTGCTCTCGCGGCCTTCGGAGCCTACGCCTGCGCAGGCGCGGGAGCAATCGGCTACCTCGTGGCGAGCCTCGCCCATCGGCGCAAGTCCCTCTCGGACTGGCCATCCACCGAGGACTGCCAGACCTACACGCAAGGGGCGCTTGCCATCAGCTTCCCCTTGCTCAGCGGAGCACTGATCGCCGGAGCACTGTGGGGACAGCTTGCCTGGGGCAGCTACTGGTCCTGGCGTCAAGACCAGGTGTGGCTGCTGGTGGCGTGGTTGATCCTCACCATGAGCCTGCATGCGCGCGGCATGCGCAACTGGCAAGGCAAGCCGCTGGCACTCCTCACCCTCCTGGGGTTGATCCTCGCCGTTCTCGCCCTACCAGCGCTTGCTCACGGACTCGTCTCGATGGGATAGGGGAACTGGCTCCTGCGCGCGTACGTTCGATCGCGAGCAGAGTGCCTGAAGGCCGAAGGATCGTGACCGCCTCACCTTTGGGAGCGAATTAGGGCTCGCTGTCGGCGGGGAGAGCTAGCCCGGTGTGCACTCTAACCGATTGCTGCGTCATCCTTCTCTGCGCAACCACCTCTCAACCCCTGGCCCACAGCCTCACTACCAGAGCATCAGTCCTGTGGCATCGTCAAACGTTCGCTCGGGGACAGGGCCGTCGAGGGACGTCACCACGAACTCGCAGGCGAAGGCCACATTCCCCTCCAGCAGGTGCCCGCCAAAGCAGTGCCCTTCTGCATCAGCCAGGATGACGTGACAGTGCAGAAAGACCTCACCCTCCTTCTGGGATATGTTGCCCATCAAGGAAGCGATCTCCATACCCTCGTCGAAACGGGTCTCCCGGTAGGTGGCAGCGGCCTGGTCGTAGTAGCCCACTCCGCCGCGCTGCACCGCTCCAATGGCTTGGACACTGCCAACCCTCACGCCGTGCGACACGCAGAACTCCGTCAGCCCGTTCAGAATGTCCTCCCCCTTCTCCAGCCGACCCAATAGCACTCGCTGTCCTTCGAACAGAAACGACTTCATTTCCCCTCCCACGCAGTCAGGCCAAAGGAATCGTCTACCTTTGCCAGAACGCGGCAACCGGCCCCACCATCTCCAGAGCAAGCCCACTCCGATGCGACACCGAGCTCAGGATCAAGGTGAGACGACCTTGCCCTGGAGCCATCTGGCTCCCAACACGGGCCCTCTCAGGTCCGTGAGTTCCTCAAGTAACCGTGCAAAGACTTCAGGATCTCCGGTGGTGTAGAAGGCATGGCGACCACACTGGCGCTCCCCGACCACTCCATCTCTCGCCAGCACCCGTCTCGTCTGCCGAGCAACGGCCGCGCTGGGATCAACGATCTCGACCTCCTCCCCGACTATCTCCCGTATGAGTGGTTTGAGGAACGGGTAATGTGTGCAGCCCAACACCAGCGAATCCACTCCCGCCTCCACCATTGGTTGCACGTACCGCCTCAGCATCTCCATGGTGGCGGCCTCCTCGATGCGTCCTGTCTCTACCTGCTCCACCAAACCAGGACAGGTCTGGGTCAGCACCTCGACATCGCTGGCGAACCGTTCGACGAGGCTGGCGAAGAGAGTTCCCTGAAACGTGGCCTCGGTGGCCATCACTCCTACGACCTTGCTGTCGGTCCGTTCGACGGCCGGCTTGACCGCCGGTTCCATGCCCACGATGGGCACGCTAAAGGTCTCTCGCAAGTGGTGCAAGGCCGCCGCCGAGGCGGTGTTGCAAGCCACCACGATGACTTTGGCGCCTTGGGAGAGCAAGAAGGTAACGATGCCGCGAGCTAGACGCTGGATCTCGTCGTGTGATCGCCTTCCGTATGGACAGTGGACGCTGTCGGCAAAACACACCACATCCTCTTGAGGGAGTTCCCTCGAGATCTCCCTCATCACCGACAGTCCTCCCACTCCCGAGTCGAAGATCCCAATGGACCCGCTGTGTCCACTCATCGAACTCACCATGACCACGGCATCATTTTGCTGTCAAGACATTATCCATGCCGCGACTGGGTTTGTCAAGACTTGCTCCCCCCGGGGAAATCCCGTAAAATACCTGAGAGAGGCGGCGATGTCAGAGCACCCCGCGAAGGTACTGGTTGTGGATGATGATCCCATCATCTCGAATCTCGTTGCAGATGCGTTGGAGGCCGATGGGTTGCAGGTGATCTGTGCTGCCAATGGCGCGGAAGGTCTGCGCCTCGCAAAGCAAGAGAAGCCGGATCTGGTACTGCTGGACATAAAGATGCCCGGAATGGACGGTCTGGAGGTCTGCCGTCAATTGAGGCGCGGTTTCCTGACCTCCAGCATACCCGTGATCATCTTGACCTCTCTTGACCGAACCTCGGACAAGGTGAAAGGTATGAGAGAGGGAGCGGATGATTACATCACCAAGCCCTTTGACCCCGCCGAGCTGAGAGCTCGTGTGGTCACACACTTGCAACGGAGTGAGCGTGACATACAGAGAAGCCCCCTCACCAAGCTCCCTGGGAATCTTGCCGTCGAGCGGACCCTGGAGGAAAGGATCGCGACGAGGGAACCCTTCGCCGTATGCTACTTTGATCTGGATCACTTCAAGCCCTACAACAGCAATTACGGGTTCATGGCCGGCGACCGTGTGATAAAGATGCTGAGCGATTGCATAGTCTCGTCGGTTCTGGACCACGGAAACGACGACGATTTCATCGGACACGAAGGTGGAGACGACTTCATCGTTATCACCACGCCAGATCGAGCGAAGGAAGTGTGCCAGGCGGCTATCGCCTGCTTCGATGACGCGATCCCCGACCACTATCATGAGGATGATCGGGCGCGGGGCTACTACGTGACCCAAGACAGACGAGGAAATGAGGCCACTTTCCCTCTGGTGAGCGTCTCAGCCGCTATCGTCACCAACGAGCGGAGAACGCTGGTTCACCCGCGTCAGATAGCCCAGATAGCGGCTGAGATACTAAACTGCGTAAAAGGTATGGAGGGGAGCAATTACCTCCTCGATCGGCGGGGGGATGAGACACAAGATCCACTTCAGGAGGTGTAGTTCAATATATGCCCATCTATGAGTACGAATGTCAACTATGTGGACGCAGATTCGAGCGATTGCAGCACTTCTCCGATAAGCCAGTGGAATCATGTCCAGCCTGCGCCGGACCTGTGCACCGCGTTATCCAGCCCGTGGGCGTCATCTTCAAGGGCTCTGGGTTCTATGTGACCGATAACCGTCAACTGCCGGCGAAGGAGGCAGCCAAGCAGCTACCAGGAGGCGATGGCGGGGAGGCTAAGAAGGAGGAGAAAACCGCAGCGAGTGAGAAGGAGTAGACGCAGGTTCGAGATCCGTGCTATAACTGGAACTGTCCTGTGGCGGGAACCACCTTGTGCTTGTAGTTCCGCACATAATCGAGGAGTTTCTGCTCCAGACCCTCCCACTCCTCACTTTCCAGTATGGCCATCATGGTCTCCCGGTCCTTGGTAATCCCTCCGGCCAGTACCTGGGGGCCATTTCCTACCACTGTATACCAAGCTTCGGTGGGCTGGATGCCCAACTTCATCAGTTGAGGAGTGAACTCTCTAGTAACAAACTCCATGTAAGCTGCTTCTTTGCCGGCTTGTATGTCCCAACTCATAAGCAGTTTGATCATGGTTCAGCCCCTTGTAGTGCAAACTACCCTCTCCCCAAGCATACCAGATTGAGAACACTTGGGCAAATACACTCCAAATCCCCTCCAAGGGCATGAGATGCGCATCGTCGTTCAAAGAGTAACCGAGGCTTCGGTTTCCGTAGACGGGAAGGTCGTGGGGCAGATAGGGCCAGGACTGGTGGTGCTTCTGGGCGTAGCCAGGGATGACGGGGAGAAACAGGCCCGATTCCTGGCCAGCAAGGTAGCCAACCTGCGCATCTTCGCCGACGAGCAAAGCAAGTTCAACTTGTCGGCATTGGAAGTGGGAGCCGAGGCCCTGGTAGTATCACAGTTCACGCTGTACGGGGACGCCCGCAAGGGCCGACGTCCCAGTTTCTCGAAGGCCGCTCCACCGGAGATAGCTGAGCCGCTGGTGGAGGCCTTTGTGGCATTCCTGGAGGAAGAGGGCCTCCTCGTCGAGACGGGCATCTTCGGGGGGATGATGCTGGTCGAGATTCACAATGATGGCCCCGTGACGATCATTCTCGACAGATAGCCTCTTGCCCGGCCACGAGCCCCTTCACCCACTCTATTCCCTCTCTCAGGAAGGTCTCCTCCGCAGGGTATTGAGGCGAGTACTCGAACACCAACGTACGGCTCTGCCCCGAGTCCGCCAACACGCACTCCAATATGGCCGGGATGTCGGCCCACCCCTCCTCCGGCCGTTGTGAGGGATGAGCGGGGACGTGGTGGTACTTGCGATACATCTCCGGGGTCGCGTTGTAGACGTGGATGATCCAGGTGTAGGGCGCCAGCTTGGCGGCGAAGTCCAGGGAGTCGAGCCCTGCGTGGATGGACATCAGATGCAGGTGGCCGATGTCCAGACAGAACTTCAAGTCTGGGTGAGCCTCCATCACCCCTATGAAAGCCTCCACCTGGAAGAAGTATGGATTGGGACCCACGTTCTCCAAGACGAAGGGGATTCCTGCCTCCTGGCTCCACAGAGTCAACTGGTCGCAACTGCTGTGGGCCAACTGAATGATCCTCTCCTCGCTCAATGCCGGCAGAGGCTCCCAGATGACGGACGGGATGTGACCGACGACGTACTCCGCCTCATACCTCACGGCGGTCCGCAACGTACGGTACATGGAATCCAGAGTCCGCCAACGCTTCTCGTCGTCGGGATCGGTAAGGAACGGGTAATCGTCGGTGGGCAGGCGAGGCAGAGGCTCATGGAAACCATAGCTCAGACCCTCCCTGACCGCGAGATCCATGACCAGCGGCAACGTCTCTTCGTCGTAGAAGCCTATCTCCAGCTTGCGAAAGTCGCCCAGACGGACCAACTGCGTCAGCCTGGACAGGTCCGCTCTGATGAAGGAGGTTGAGATGGAGAACTCGATCATACAACGGGATTCTACCATAGGTATGTACAGTGCAACAAAGGGGAGTGGCGCTACTCCCCTTTCGGCTTAGATGGGATCAGCTATTGCGCGCTTGTTCACAGCATACTGTAACACACATCGGCGGAGAATATCTCAACGCGCGGAAGAACCCACTCCACTCAGAAGACCTCCTGGGCTTTCCCTCCGCGCTGGACTCCCGCCACCCAAGCCAGGTCATAGCCTTCTTCACGCACCGCCCGGACCGCCCTGGCGGGTATGTTCTCGTCGGCAAGGAACTTCATTGCGGTTGGACACTCAACGGGTATACCTTCTCGCTTCTGAGAGTCTCAGCGGCGTAGCTGAGGGCCGCTTGAACGTCGTCAGAACTCAGTTGCGGGTAGTTGCTCAGTATCTCCTCTCTTGTCCACTCCTCCGCCAGCAGTTCGACGACGAAGTCCACGGCAAGCCTCGTCCCTCGAATCACAGGCTTCCCTGCCAGAACGCCAGGGTCCACGATTATTCTATCCCGCCAGTCCATGAACTACCTCCTCACGACACGCAATAGAGGAACCAGACAGTCCACAAGAGACAACCCGCCATGCGCCGTGCAGCGCTCGTTAGAACTGGCGGAGCCCCACCAGTAGCGCCCACGAATCGCCACATGAGCCCCACTGAAGGGGAAGAAACGCCGTTCCATTGCAGGTGACTCTTGGTCTCTCAGTTCCTTCGCCCCATCCCTGGCAAGGGGCTGGACCCTGCTGGCCTTCGAGAACACACCTCGCCCGGCGCGCTCCACCCCCCGCGCCGCAGGCCAGTATCGGCTAGTAGAGCGTAAGCAGAGATAACCGTCGTCGCTGTGGTTCCTGGCCTCCTCGCGACTGCGCATCCGCTTCCTTGGAGTCAGGGTTCTTGAGAACTTGATCGATGAAGACCGCTTCAAGCAGCTCCCCGCTGAGTACCTCCTGGGACAGACGGCACAGTTGGCTGATCTTCATTACGATGCCTCCTCCGTGCAGTCGAGACGTGCCGAGGACACTTGCAGAGTATATGCCAGTTGGCAGCAGCCGTCAAGGGTGCCACGATCCGCTTGCTACGCCATGACAGGCGACCTATAATACTACCTGCTGTTTGGAATGGAGGATTGACCCCATGTCTCATGACACCGCACGCACTTTCTGCCAGATTTGCCGCGCCGAGTGCGGTATGATCGTTCACCTCGAAGACGGCAAAGTAGTCAGAGTGGAAGGCGATCCCGAAGACCAGTGGAGCCGAGGCAAGCTATGCGTGAAGGGTCGCAGCGCACCACGTATCCTCTATGCCGAGGATCGCTTGCTGCATCCACTCATGAGGAAGAACAGGACCGAAGAGTTCAAACCTGTGTCCTGGGAACGGGCGATAGACTTCATCTCCGTGAAGATGGAAGCCATCAAGGAGCGCCACGGCCCTCAAGCCCTGGTGTTCTACGAAGGCACGACCGCCAAGATCCTGGACGAGATGGTGCTTCGTCGCCTGGCGAAGCTGTACGGCACGCCCAACGTTACGGGGAGCTGGGCCGTGTGCGTCGGGCCCAAGATCCTGGCGTACAACAACACGTTTGGCCGTCCACCTATGCCCTGGTGCGACCTGAAGAACGCCAGCTACATCATCCTCTGGGGAGCCAACCCATCTGCTACTCACCTTCACCGCTATCACGGCATCAGCGCCGACATCATGGAAGCCCGCAGACGGGGGGCGAAGCTGGTCGTCATAGACCCTCGGCGCATCCCCTTATCCGCCAAGGCTGATCTCCATCTCCAGATACGACCGGGCACCGACCTCCCGCTGGCCCTGAGCATGATCCACCATATCATCGAGCACGATCTATATGATAGCGACTTCGTAGCCGCCCATACCACTGGCTTCGACGAACTGGCTGAGCACATAGCCCCCTACACTCCTCAGTGGGCCGAGGGGATCACCGACGTCCCAGCACAGACCATACAGGAAGTAGCCAGCGGTTTCGCTCAGACCAGGCCAGCGTCATTGGACCGTCGCCAGGGTGTGCAACACAGCCACCACGCCACTCAGACGCTGCGGGCGATGGCCATCTTGCTGGCTATCACCGGCAACGTGGACGTGGAGGGCGGTCTGATGCTCACCCCCTATCGCCGTCTCAAGAGCCTCGCTGTACCTGAAGAACTACCTCGGCCCCCAGCAAGCTTCTGGCGTGACAGGTTCCCGCTTGCCAGAGATGCCAGCCCCTACCTCCCCGAAGTCATTCTCAGCGGGAAGCCCTACCCGCTGCGAGGGCTGATCGTCATGGAAGGCAACCCCCTGTCTTGCTTCCCCAACACAGGCAAGGTGCGCCAGGCACTGGCCAAGCTGGACCTCATAGTGGTGCACGACCTGTTCATCAACGACACCACGCAGTTGGCCGATGTGATCCTGCCAGCGTGCACCTTCCTGGAGAAAGGGGAGATCAGCGCCCAGTCGCTGCGTCGAGACTACCCCGTGCGGACCCGGCTTCCAGTCGTGCAACCACTGGGCCAGGCCCTCCCGGAATGGAGGTTTCTTTCCCTTCTGGGCCGGAGACTGGGTTACGACGAGTTCTTCCCTTTCACCAGCGACGAGGAGATTACCCGCGCCGTGCTGGAAAGGGCGGGATGGAGTGGCGATGAGCCCGCAGCGCCGACCAGGCCAGGCCGCGTACTGGAGAAAGGGTTCACCACGCCCACGGGCAAGATCGAGTTGTACAGCCAAACCCTGCTGGAGCGGGGCTATGATCCTTTGCCCACCGCGCCCGTGAACTGGCCCGATGATGTTGAATACCCATATCACCTCATAACCGGTGCCAGAGTGCCCCACTTCTACCATTCTCAGCACCGCAACATCCCCTCTCTTCGGAAAGCCCATCCCGAACCCTCGGCCGAGATAAGCCAGGAGTTGGCCGCACAGATCGGAGTCACCGACGGCCAGGAGATCAAGATAGAGACGAAGGTCGGTGCTTGCGTGTTCAAGGCGAAGGTCAAGGAAGGCATGCACCCCCGGACCGTGTCCATACCTCACGGCTGGCCCGGGCCGCACAACGCCAACTGGCTGGTAGACGATCTCTCTTGCGACCCACTGGCCGGCGCTCCACCGTATCGGGACATGCGCTGTCGAGTGGAGAGACTGTGATCCCGTATGAACGGACTTAGAATGCTTCCCTCCATTTTGCTGGCATCTTCCGAGCAGGAAGACAGTTCCTTCAGGAGGACCATCGCCGTTCTGTTCGTCCTGGGCTTGTTGCTCCGAGTGGTGCTGATGCCCATAGCCTTCCATCCCGACCTGTTCTGGATCACCTACCACGCTCAGAACTTGGCCTCGCACGGCGAGGTAACTAAGGACCTCTCGACACAACCGGTCCCTCACCTCCTCTATGCGGCGACGATATGGCTCTTTGGGCCGATGTTGTCCCCTCCCGAGGTCATCTGGCCAGATGAATGGAAGCTCATGGGTCAGGAGGAGTACCAGGGAGCCCTCGAGCTGAGGACGCAGATTGCCAGCGCGCCGCGAATCCATCTGACCCTCTTCATCCTGAAGCTACCTCATCTAGCATTTGATCTCGCCTCCGCCTTCCTGCTGCTGGCTCTTCTGCGCAAGCGGACCCGAGGGACTGTGATCGCCTTCGCTTTTTGGATGTTCAACCCCATCGGTCTCTACATCTCTTATCTGTATGGCCGCTACGATGCTGTGGCTGCCTTCTTCGTCCTCCTGAGCCTGTACTTCTTCAAGCGCGTGCGCCCCTTTTCTTCCCTGGCAGCGCTGACCCTCGCTCTGCTGTCACGGGTCATAGACGCGGTGCTGGCACCCTTCTTCCTGATCGGTGCCTTGGGAAAACTGAAGAGGCAGAAGCGCCTGCTATGGGGGTTTCTCATCCTGGGCGGCGTCGCACTGCTGACGCTGCTTTCCGGCGCGTTGCCCCGGGTGGTCTCCCTTCTGGACCAGGCCCATGGACAGTTCCTGCTGGCAGCCAAATTGCCCATCATCCTCCACGATGAACTTGTCCTCTTCGTGATCGCCTATGGACTCCTCCTCTTCAGCAGCCTGGAAAAGGACCTCTCGTCTTATGAAGTCCTACACAAATACTCCTCTATGGTCTTCCTCGTGCTCTTCTCGCTGGCTTTCTTCAATCCCCAATACTTCTTCGCGCTTCTTCCTCTCTTGACGCTGGAAATCGCCGAGCAGCCTCGTCTTCTGTGGTTCCACCTCGTTCAAGTCGCTGGCTATGCCATCTACTTGCTCAACTGGGGCTCTCAGACCACTTGGTGGCTGTTCCTTCCCCTCAACAAGGCATTCTTCTCGCAACTCACTCCGCCCGAGTTGATCATTCAGTCCTACACGAACTACAAGGCAGTCATCGCCATCTTCCGCAGTCTTCTGACGGCAGCCTCTCTGTGGATGGCCTACCTTATCTACCGGAGTCTGCCAGCAGCCCCTGAGACGTAGAGCTCTGATCCCCTGTGAACTGAGATGCACGACGACCAGAAGCGCGGAGCACTCTGCACCGTCTTGCTTTCGACAGCCCTAACAGCGCTGGTCCTGTTGTTCCTCAGTCCTCCTCTCCGAGGACAGCCGCCCGTCACCCTCCCCCCCGTGAACTACGGCGAACTGTCCTCCGCACCCAGGGCGACCAGATGGCACATCCCCGACTATCCCAGGGTCGAAACGATGAGGGAGAACATGCTCCATACCTTCAAACTGTGCGAGAGTGAGTTCGAGGGACTTGAGGGCACCATCTACGGGCTTGTGCCAGCTAGCGAGTATGGCATGATCTTCGTCCGCGACACCTCCACCATGATGCCTGGCCTTCAGTATTTCTACGGAGACCAGTATCTGCGAACCCCCATCGAGGAGTTCCTACGCCGTCAGTACGGACCTGACACAAGAAGCATAGATGGTGACGTACCCGGCCACGGGGCGATCAGTGCGGTGATAGCGCCCTACGGACAGGTTGACAAGGCCACTGCCGTCTCCGATGAAGAGATCCATCTCATCCACGCCGCCTATCAGTACTACCGCACTGTCGGCAGCGCCGACTGGCTGCAAAAGGAACTGGCTGGAGCAACGATCATCCTCCGACTCAACCAGGCCCTGGACTGGCTCTACGTCCATCGCTTTGACCATGATCACCAACTCATCAAGCGCGGCCACACGACCGACTGGGGAGATATCAAGTTCGAGTCGGCTCTAGACCCCACGGACCTGGACCCCCGTGCCGATCACTGGACCTTCTCTCCCTACGATCAGGCCCTGACCTACCGCGCCCTCCTGGAACTGGCGGAGATGAACCAGGCAGTGGGAGACAGCGGCCGAGCCAGGGGGCTCCAACAGCGAGCCAAGCAGTTGCGCCTCTCCGCCAACGAAAAACTCTGGAACTCACACGGGGGGTTCTACCTGATCCACTTGCACCTGACCCCACTCCTACACCCCTTCCCAGAGATGGAGATGATAGGCATCGGCAATGCGTTGGCGACCTACGTGGGCCTCGCCGACCACCAGCGCGCTCAGTCAGTCTTTGGCGCTCTGGAACGTGCCCGACTAGCCGCCGGTGCGGGCAAGCCTGGCCTCAGCCTGTACCCTCCGTATCCGCAGGCGTTCTTCGCTCATGCCCAGATGGTATCCGGGGAGTATCAGAACGGCGGGCTGTGGGATTGGTGGGGGGGCGTGCAGATAGCGGCGGAGTTCAAGAACGGCTCTTCATCTCTCGCCTGGGCACATCTAAGGATGGTGGCTGACGACTGGGCCAGGCATCCAGAGCAGATCTTCGAATGGCAGATCCCGGAAACCGGCGAGGGCTGGGGGGCCGAGCACTACGCGAGCGCTGCGGCTACCATGGCTGAGGCAGTCGTAGACGGGCTTTTTGGGGTCCAGATAGAGCGGGATGGAGTAAGGCTACAGCCTCGACTCAAGAAGCACGATGGCCAAATCCGGGTCCTTCAGCCAGCCAGCGGCTTCTACGCTTCATACGACTACACGTTTCAACCAGGCTTCATCGCCCTCGACTATGGTTCAAACCACCCCGAGTCCCTGGAGATCAGGATTCTACTCCCCCCCGGAAGAGGAATAGAAAGAGTCTCCATAGATGGTTCGACCATATCCCATCGCATGGAGACTGTGCTGGAAGACGCCTACTGTGTCTTTCGAGGCCCCTCAGGCGTGCACCGGGCAATCGTCAGTTTCCAGAGTCCGAGATTACCCGCCGCCTTCCATACTGTGTCTGATAGTAACCCTCGTATTCGCCCCTCTTGATCTTCTCCCACCACCAGCGGTTCTCGGTGTACCAGTGTACCGTTCGCTCCAAGGCTTCCTCGAAGTCGTGCCTGGGCCGCCACCCCAGTTGATGGATCTTGGTGGAATCGAGAGAATACCGCCTGTCATGGCCCGGCCGATCCTCCACGAACTGGATGAGGCTCCTCGGCTTGCCCATGAGTTCCAGGAGCATCTCCGTCAGCTCAAGGTTGGTCAGCTCATCATCACTGCCGACATTGTATATCTCACCATCCCACCCTTCCCGCCACATCAAGTCAATCGCTTCACAGTGGTCGAGAACGTACAGCCAGTCTCGCACATTCTGGCCGTCCCCGTAGAGGGGCAGGGGCTTGTCATCCAGGGCGTTGGTGATGAAGAGAGGGATCACCTTTTCTGGGTATTGATGAGGCCCGAAGTTGTTCGAGCCCCTGGTGATGACCACAGGGACACCATACGTGACGTGATAGGCGCGACACATCAGGTCTCCCCCGGCCTTGCTCGCGGAATAGGGGCTGTTGGGCAGCAGGTTGTCAGTCTCCACCGAGGACCCCTCGACGACACTGCCGTAGACCTCGTCGGTAGACACGTGCACCATCCTTCTCAATCCGAACTCCTTGATGGCCTCCAAGAGGACGTGGGTGCCGTATACGTCGGTCTGGATGAAACCCCCAGGTTCCAGGATGCTGCGATCCACGTGTGTATCCGCAGCAAAATTGACTATGCTCTGGATCTCATGCTCCTGGATGACCTGCTGAACCAGTTCCGTGTCGCAGATGTCGCCGCGGACGAAGTGATACCGAGGGTCATCAGCCACATCTTGCAGGTTGTCCAGATTCCCGGCATAGGTCAGCTTGTCGAACACCACTACCTTGCAATCGGGGTACTTCGCCAGGACATAGTGCACAAAGTTGCTGCCAATGAAGCCAGCGCCACCGGTAATCAGCACGTTCTCCAAGATGAAGTCTCCCTTCAAGACTGACCCACGACCTGGGTCACAGTTTCCTGCCGCGACGAGTGTAGGCTTCCCTCATCAAGTCCTTGACATCTTGGACAGTGAGAAGATACGTTTCCGTTTCCTTCCCACCCCTGATCCCCTCTGTGCCAACCTTGCCTTGAAGAATCAAGCCGTCCTCAGTCTCGATCAGACGTATGCCACTGAAACCGTGTTCGTCAATGTAGTGACCGATGGTTCTCATAACGTCCTGGTAGTCAGTCTTGAGCATCCCCTGGAACAGTTTGTACACCCATCCCCCTCCTTTCGAGTCCGCAGCCGACGTATTGCTACAACTCGCGAGCCATCTGTTCCAAATCCTCGTGGCTGAGCACGCGAGTCTTGGAGATGAGATTGTATCCCTCTCTCGTGCTGACCAGGGCCTGCCCTTGAAGGACCAAGCCGCCTTCCACCTCCAGTATGCAGATGTCGCGCAGCCTCTGGGTCTCTATCATGCGCCCTACGGCCTGGAGCGCTCGCTCGTACTTCAACCTTCTGGCCGCCGACGTGTCAGCCATCTCATCCCCTCCCTCTTTGAAGAGCATGCATCATCATCCTACCTGCCTTGCGCACAGCCTTCTTGGGAGAGGCATACCGCCCCCAGTAGTACCTCACCTCTCGCTTGACGCTGTTGCGCAGCTTCCTACGCTGGGATTCCCTCAGAGCCCATCTGAGGAATTCGGGGTCGTGGCCCTTGATCTTGGGCTCGGTGGGATTGCGGCTGTAGCCATCGTGACTCTTGACAAGTGACAGGCCATGCTCTATGCAGTAGTCATAGAGGTCGTTGCCCGGGTAAGGTGTGTAGAAAGCTGGGCTGTAGTAGTCGGGATCTATCTCCTTCATCATGGCGATAGTCTCCCTGACCTCCTCCTCCGTTTCCGTGGGCAGCCCCAGCATGTAGTTGGCCCAAATGCGGATGCCGTACTTGCGACAGATACGACCCGCTTCCAGATTCTTGGCTACTGTCGTCCCCTTGCGGATGAATCTGAGGACACGATCGCTGCCACTTTCGAACCCCAGGAAAAGGCCCGCTAGCCCCACCTCAGCCATGCGCCTGATCATGTCCTCGTGTTTCACCACATGGTCAACGCGCGCCTGGCACCAGAAAGGCTGAGTAAACCCCTCGGCCTGATAGCGGTCGCAGAACTCGCCAACCCAGTCACGATCCTCTGTCAGGCAGTCATCATGAATCATCAGCGTATTGAAGTGGTACTCGTCCCGGAGCTGCCTCAATTCCCCCATCACGTGAGACACGCTACGTCGCCGGACCCCTTTGCCAAACAAGATGTCCTCGCCTGGCTTGCAGAAGGCGCAGTTGTAGCGGCAGCCACGGCCAGCGATCATGGTCACAAAAGGGGGAAGCGTCTCAGCCGACAGGGGGGCCTCTGGCGAGTCATAGTCGTAGCCAGCCTTCCGCCATTCATTCAAGTAGAGACCTCTATCGGCGAAGGGCAACCCATCCAGATCGGGCCTCTCGCCACGCACCAACCTATCCACCTTTTCGCCGCGCTCGAAGCTGTCCAGCATCTCGACGAAGGATATTTCGCCTTCGCCCAGCACTACGTGATCCACCAATAGGTTGTCCAGCACCTCTTCCGGCGCCAGGGTCGGGTGGGGCCCACCAGCTACGGTGACAATACTGGGATCGACCTGCTTGACTAGCTCGACGCCCTTCATCGCAGGGTTGAAGTCGACACTGAGCATGCCAAACCCAACCACATCAGGCGCTCTGTTCTTCACCTCTTGCCGAAAATGCTCCCAGTCTCGCAAGGCTCGCCGATCTATGAGGTTCACCTCGTGTCCCGCTTCCTTGGCACAGGCCCCTAGCAACGCCAGTCCGTGGCCTATCCAACCCCCTGACATGCCCTTGCCGGCACTGTTGAAGCCGTCTATCCCTCCTCCGCTGCAGACCAATGTGACCTTCACGTAGCTACACCTTGCAAGAGAGCACAAGACTCTCTTGACTCACTGTTCTCATCAGCGCCTGACCGCCTCGGTCGACTCCTGCGGCGGTGGCGCCGGCGTGACCACGCTACAGCATTCCAATCTGACTATAGTCCCCTATCGTCATCCTGTAGGCTTTTGGCCTGAGGGGCGAGCGAGTGATCTCCACATTGCGTCCTATCACACTGTCCTCGATGCGCGCCTCGATGTCGGTGATCTTGCAGTTCTCCATGATGATGCAATGCTCTATTTCGCTGCGCTCGATCAGCACATCGTGATAGATGGCGGTGAAAGGACCTATATATGCGTTCACAATGCGGCTATTCTCTCCGATGATGGCCGGACCACGGATGGTGCTGTTGATGACTTCGGCTCCCTTTTCGATTACCACTCGCCCAGACACGCACGACTCGGGATCGATGGTCCCCAGAGTGTTGGCCTCCATGGTCTCAAGTAAGAGACGGTTGCAGTCCAACAGGTCACCCGGCTTCCCAGTATCTATCCACCATCCTTCATGGATATGGGGGTACACCTTGTACCCATGATCCACGAGATACTGTATGGCATCGGTGATCTCCAGCTCCCCGCGCCACGAAGGCTTGATGTTCTTCACCGCCTCAAAGATGTGGGAATCGAACATGTAGATGCCAACCAGAGCAAGATTGCTGGGCGGAATGTCAGGCTTCTCCACCAGCTTCACCACTCGACCGTTCTGCAATTCCGCCACTCCAAAGTGCTGCGGGTTGCTCACTTCGGTCAGCACAATCTGGGAGTTCCAGTCCCCTTGCGCGAACTGCTCAACCAGGCCCGCGATGCCTCCTTCAAGAACATTGTCCCCCAGGAACATGACGAAGCTGTCGTCTCCCAGGTAGTCCTCCGAGATCAGTACGGCGTGGGCCAGCCCCAGTGGGGCTTCTTGCTGTATGTATGTGATCTTAGCCCCCCATTCGGAGCCGTCGCCCACCACTGCCTCGATCTCAGGCGCCGTATCACCGACCACGATCCCGATGTCAGTGATGCCTGACTCCACTATGGCGTCTACCACCCGGAAGAGCACAGCCCTATTGGCCACAGGTACCAGTTGCTTCGCTCTGGTATAAGTAATGGGGTATAGGCGAGTGCCTTTACCCCCACTCAGGATAAGTGCCTTCATCATTCCCCCGTTGATCTTGTCGCCTACCCGCCCTTCTGCTCCGCGTAGTACCGATGCAAGCTGGCATCCATCTTGACGTTGTTCAGCACGGCTCCCACCAGATGGGCGTTTACCTTGTCCAGCAGGGCCTTCGCCTTCTCTGCATGATCTCGCTTCGTGCCCCCAGCATTGATGACCATCAGCACGCCGTCAACCTTGGAGGACAGCACAGCAGCGTCGGTCACCGCGATAATCGGAGGGGCATCGAACAAGACCATGTCAGCCCTTTTTGTCAGGACGGCTATGATCTCCCCCATGCGCCGTGAGCCCAGTAGCTCAGATGGATTGGGAGGAAGGGGACCGCTGGGCAAGAGCCACAGCCCAGGCACCACGGTCTCTTGGAGAGGCGGTTCCGTCATGGCTTCATCCTCCACTATCATAGTGGTCAGACCAACGCTATTCTGTAAGTCAAAAATCTCATGCTGCGTCGGGCGCCGCAAGTCACAATCCACCAGAATGACCGTTCTCTCCCCCTGGGCCAAGGTGACCGCCAGGTTGGCCAGCGTGGTTGACTTGCCCTCATCCGGTCCGGGAGAGGTCACCACCATGGTCCTGATAGGCTTATCCAGGCTGGAGAACTCCAGATTAGTGCGCAGCGTGCGATAGGCCTCGCTAATAGGGGAGCGAGGCATACTCACCGTTACCAGACTATCCCAACCGTTGTCGACAATCATGATCTCGAGCCTCCAGTTCCCCTACACGGTACAGGATTATACAGAGATATCCAGAACACCGCAACCACATGTGATGCGTCTCCGAGCGGACGAGCCCACGAATCACTCACTTCAGCCAGCGAAAAGCAGAACGCCTTCTTCTCCCCTCCGAACGTCCCCCGGCCTCGGCATCGCGAATGGTGGGTATGGAGCCCAGAACAGACATCCCCATGTGCCGCTCGACGTCCTCCGGGGACCTGAGAACATCCGACTGTAGGTACTCCAGGCCGAAGGCCAGCAAGAGCCCGATCAGCAATCCCATCACAGCTCCAGCGAGAGCGAGCGTTTTCGTCTTCGGCCAGTGCACCCAGCCGTATTTGGCATCCTCCAGGATCTGTATTTGCACTCGGTCCCGGCGGTCTATGTCCAGTATCTGCGCTGCATGAAAGGCCACGAAGTCGTGGGCAAAGGCGCTGGCCACATCCCGAGCCTCCCCAGGATCACGCCCGTTCACATCTATCTGGATGAGGAAATCCTCGGGTATGGCAGCCACTGTGACATCGCCTAGTAGCTTGTCTGTGGACACGTCGAGCTGAAGCTCATCTATCACCTGTTGAGCCATGTTGGTGGTGTGAATCTGATTCGCGAACTGCCGTAGAAGCTGCTCCGCGGCCAGAATCAGCCCGTACTCGTAGCGCGCAGGTATGACCTGCAATATAGCCGTGGAGCGGTAGACAGGCGGTTGCACCTCACTGAAGATCACAGCACTGATCACTGTGACCACGCAGACTAGGGCGATAATCCACCACTTCCGCACCAGGACTCTGAGATACTGCTTGAGTTCCATTCTTTCCTCCTGGCGGCAGAACCAGGCTGTCAGGCCAAGGCCTCGCTGCCGGCATCTACCACCTTGTTAGGCCATTTTACCACAACTACCTTGGTCACAGCAAGAGCTTCACCAGCAAGTGCTGAAAGACGCTCACCTTGATCCTCTGGGCATGTCGAGACTATCGTGGGACCAGCGAGAGATGACGGCCTCCTTGAACCAAGCCTTACACGGCTGAGGCGTGCGTCGGACGGTGACCTTGGCGTAGCCGCCGGGCGTGCCCTGCAGCCACCCAGTTCGCCTCGCTTCGCCGCACAGATGCCCAGTGTTCTTGGCCAGCAAATGGGTCGTATCGGGTGTTGAGAAGGACCAACTCTCTCATCCGGGGCGGAATGCATGGCTCGAGCAGACCTTTGTCAAGCGTTCTCGCACACTCTGCGGGCGGGATAGGGTTGACATGTGCACCTGTCTTTGTATAGAATTGACTAATCCGGTCCGCTCGAGGATCCTGTCTCTGGACCGGCATTAGTGACAGGCAAATGGCCATCCCCAACATCAAAGAAAGGCTGGATTCCCTGCCCACCCGACCCGGCGTCTATCTGATCAAGGGAGATGCTGGAGAGGTACTCTATGTGGGCAAGGCGGTCAATCTGCGAAGCCGGGTGCGCTCCTACTTCCACGCCTCGGCCGCCCAATTGCCCAGAGTGCAGCACCTGGTGGGGAGCATGGCGGACCTGGAGTTCATCGTCACCGACTCCGAACTGGAAGCCCTCATTCTGGAATGCAACCTCATCAAGAAGCACCGCCCTCGCTACAATGTCAAGCTCAAGGATGACAAGCGGTACCCCTACATCAAAGTCACCTGGCAGGAGGATTATCCCAGAGTTCAGGTCGTCCGTCGCATGAAACGCGATGGGGCGCGGTACTTCGGTCCCTACACCTCTAGTAAGGCCATGCGCCAAACACTGGAACTGATTCGACGGATCTTCCCTTACATCACCTGTAACAGGAAGATCACGGGCACCGATGATCGTGCCTGCCTCTACTATCACATCAAACGGTGTATGGGGCCTTGCATCGGTGTAGTCTCCAAGGAAGAGTACCGCCAGATGATGGAGCAGGTCTGCCTGTTCCTGCACGGAAAAGGCCAGGAGATCGTGGCCTCTTTGGTACGCCGCATGGAATCTGCGGCGGAGCAGATGGAGTTCGAGCAAGCGGCAAGTCTCCGGGATCAGCTCCAGGCGGTGGAGCAAGTCATCAGGCGCCAACGGGTGGTCTCCACAACCATGGCGGACCAGGACGTAATCGCTCTTGCGCGGAGCGATGGCGAGACCTGCGTCCAGATCTTCTTCATTCGTAGTGGCAAGCTCATCGGCCGAGAGTTTTTCCTCATGGATGGAGCAAGCGATGTTGAAGCCAAGGAGATACTGGCATCCTTCATCAAGCAGTTCTACGACCACGCGGCGAACGTTCCGCCAGAGATCCTCCTGCCCGCCCCTGTAGACGAGACCCAGATCATCGAGCGCTGGCTGCGGGACAAACGGGCAGCCAAAGTTGTTCTGCGCGTCCCCCGCCGAGGGCAAGGGCGGGCTCTGATGGAGATGGTCGTCGAGAACGCCACGCAAACCCTCACCCATCTGATGGCGCGCGAGCAACTCGAAGAGGACAGGGCCCTGGCCTCCCTCAGCGACCTACAGGCGATCTTGAACCTCGAAGCCACGCCGGTACGCATAGAGGCTTATGACATCTCCAACATCCAGGGGGTTGCGGCCACCGGCAGCATGGTCGTCTTCGAGGAAGGCATTCCCCGCAAGAGCGGGTATCGTCGGTTCAAGATACGAACAGTCACCGGCCCTGACGACTACGCCATGATGAAAGAGGTCCTGCGACGCCGATTCCGCAGGGCCATCGCCAGGGAAGCAAGCTCAGAAGAATCGTGGACTGACCTGCCCGACCTCATCGTCATTGACGGCGGGAAGGGCCAGCTCAACGCAGCGCTGGAGGTGCTGGCCGAGTATGGCCTGGAGCAGGTCCCTGCCGTAGGACTGGCGAAAGCACGAGAAGAGATCTTCCAGCCCGGAGAGTCCGAACCTCTGGTCTTGCCCCAGGACAGTCCCGGGCTTCAGCTCCTCCAACGTCTGAGAGACGAAGCCCATCGCTTCGCCGTTGGCTACCACCAGCGGCTGCGCCGTCGACAGAGTCTGAGTTCCAGATTGGAGGAGGTGCCTGGCATTGGGCCCAAGCGGCGACTGGCGCTCCTGAAGAGCTTCGGCTCCCTGGATGCGATCCGTGGGGCAAGTGTCGAGGAGTTGGCGGCAGTGGAAGAGATGAACCAGACCGTCGCTCGAAACATACAAGAGTTCTTGTAGCAGGCAATCATGGAGGACAAGATCGCGCGGCTGAGAACGACACCCCTTCTCTCTGCTTTGCCGGAGGAGCACATCCGCCGCGTGGCGGAACTCGTGCAGCAAAGATCATACCGCCAAGGAAGCACAGTCTATCGCCAGGGCCAGCTAGACACGAGTTTCTACGTCGTCGTCTCTGGTCGGCTGAGCGCGTGGATTCGAGATGAACGGGGCAAGAGGAGAACCTTGAACTACCTCCAAAGCGGGGATTCCTTCGGTGAGCATTCCCTCCTTTCAGGTGACCGCAGGGATGTGAATATCGAGGTGGAGGAACCTGCAGTCTTGCTCTACCTCGAAAAGCGAGATTTCGACACACTACTGGCGCAGCATCCCGAACTGCGTAAGGCGCTTGGCCTTCACAAGCTGGTCCGGCTCAGAAAGGTCCCCCTGTTTGGGAAGCTGTCTTCCGAAGACATCCAGCGGATTGCCGCTCTGATGGGGCGCACTCACTATCGTCGGGGCAGTACCATCTTCCGGCAGGGGGAGTTGAGCACCACCTTCTACGTGATAGAATCCGGCAGAGTAGCCTTGCTAGCCAGGGAAGAGACAGGAGAAGAAAGGAGCGTCACTCACCTGCGTGACGGCAGCTTCTTCGGTGAGGACTCCCTTCTGACAGGTGAGCCCAGAGGCACTACCGTGCAAGCACTGGAGGATACTACCCTGTTCTATCTGTCGAAGAGAGATCTCGACATGCTGTTGAGGGAATACCCCTCCATCGGGAGGGTTCTCCGTATGGAGGTCAAGAGGCGGAAGACGATGCTGACCCGCCGCTTCCCCTGGCAACGGGAAGGAGAAGTGCTGATACAGTTGTCGCGCAAACACATCTTCGCTTTCATCCGCAGCCTGTGGGTGCTGATCTTCCCCCTGCTGGCACTGGTGGGCACTCTACTGCTGGCGTCGACCTTCGACTGGGCAGACTCGCTGGTCTATCTCGTCTGTACACTCATCGGCGCTGGCACGCTGGCCCTGGTTGTTTGGCTCTTCGTCAACTGGCGGAATGACTACTACGCGGTCACCAACAAGCGAGTAGTCCATGTCGAGAAAGTGATCCTGCTCCAAGAATCGCGAGAAGAAGCTCCCTTGGAACGGATTCAAGACATCTCAATCTTGATGCCTGGCGTCGTAGCCAAGCTACTGGGCTTCAACGATCTGGGCATCCAGACGGCCGGAGCCACGGGAAGGATCATCTTCAAGACCATAGGAAACGCTGCTTGGGTCCGGGACAAGATATTCGAGCAGTTGGACCTCATCAGGGCTGATGAAGAAACTGAGGAGAGAGAGACCATTCGCCATAAGCTCGAAGTGGAGCTGGGGCGAGTCGAGGGAGAGTTGCCACCTACAGCACAGCAGGAGGAACTCCCACCCACGGCGCGCACCGATCTGTCCACTGTTGCCGAAGGAACCGAGCCGTTTCTAGTCGACTTGCTTCGGAGATGCCGAAGCTATCTCGTACCTGAGATGCGTGTGGAGAACCACGGGGTTGTCACATGGCGCAAACACTGGTTCAGGCTTGTGGACAGGATCGCCGCCCCTTTGCTACTGCTCTTCATTTTGCTGCAACTGGGACTGGCGGCTGCGCTCGACCTTCTCCCGCCACCGGCCCGCTTTGTCAACTACTTCTGGGCCGTGTTTCTTCTCGGGGTAGTGGTCGGTCTCTTTCTCCTGTGGTACAGATACGAGGACTGGAGAAATGATATCTATCAGTTGACTGATGACCGCATCATAGATCTCAAGAGGCTTCCCCTAGGCTTGCACGAGGAGCGCAGAGAGGCCAGCCTGGCTATGATCCAGGACATAGGATACGAGATTCCCGGAATCTTTGCCAACCTCCTCGACTACGGCAACGTGGTGATCGAGACTGCGGGCAGGGAGGCGGTCTTCACCTTTGATTGGGTGCATCGCCCGCGCCGCGTTCAAGATGAAGTATTCGCCCGCATGGACGCCCACCGCGAGAGGGAAAGAGACCAGCGAAGGGAGAGGAGGACCCACGAACTCCTCGACTGGTTCGCCACCTACACGGAATTAGCAGGGGAAGAAGAAGGCAAGCAGCAGGAAGAGGCCGAATAACAGGCCAGTCAATGAGAAAGGGGCGTGGTCGTGACCACACCCCTCTTGCGACCTAGCTCTCTTTCGAGCGTCTCCTCTTCCGCCTCCACAGGCGCCAACCCGCCCCAATCAGGACGAAGGGTAGCGCAAAGATGGCCGCCAGTGGCAAGAGGAACAGTACCACCCAGATGAGTAGATCCACAAGGACCTTCAGAGCATTCACCAGACTACGGAGAGCATCCCTCGCCTGCCGCAAAGGCTCCCACCCCGGCTCGACGACTGGTTCCTCGACCTCCTCCGGTGTGAGGTTGATGGTCAAGGTTGCGAGGGAGGATGCATTCTCCAAGTACTGCATCCTGCCTTCAATCTGCTCGATCTGTTGTCTGACGTTGGTGATCTCCCTGTAGATGGCCAGTATGCTCTCGGCGTCCCGGTGAGTCTCCTGAGCGGAAGCCAATAACTCCAGCAGCTCCTCTTCAGCGACCTCTAGATTGTGTAGACGAGCCTCCAGGTCAATGTACTCCTCGGTGACATCCTGACCCGAGACGTTCTCACTCTCCAGTTCCGTTGCCAGGTCCTTGATTCGTTCCCTGGCCTCGTCAAAGGATTGCGACGGCACACGCAAAGTCACGGTGGCCGCCAACTGCTCGTTCACCCGCCAAACGTTGAGGTTGGAGATATATCCCTCCAGTTGGGTAGCCAGTCGCTCTATGTCCTCCAGGCTCTTTTCTGTGTCCTCGACAACCAGCGACATACTGGCGGTGCGTACAATCATGCGGTCGTCCACCATGTTCGGCATCCCCACAGCAGCCACTCGTTCCTCCTCAACCATAGCAGGCTCAGGAGGAGCAGCCTGCGCCATGTCTGTGGTAGGCTCGCCGCCCGCGGACATCAGCCCCCCGCTGAGCTCCGAAGATCGGGCAAACGTGCCGCATCCGACCAGCAGAACGGACATGGCCACCATCAAAGCCAAAGTAACAGATCTTCTCATCATCGTCGTCCTCCTCACACCCGTTTTCTACTCCTAAGACGTGAATGGAAGCCCGGAAGTTCCCACGGGTCACCTACCAGCCAAAAGCAAGTCGGCTGATGAGGCTCTCCGGCAGTCCCTTTTCCATCATCAGTCGCTGGGTCAACTCTATGTCATAGGAAACCCGGTGGTAATTCAGGATCTTCTCCTCCTGGTCAAAGATCATGTAGGCAGCGTCTGGGTCGCCGTCTCGCGGCTGTCCCACACTACCTGGGTTGATGATCAGGCGCTCGTCATCGATCCGTATGGGCTGATTCGGCACGGGAATGCTGATCTCAAACCTGTGAGTTGAGGTCTCCTCTCGAAAGATGGCCGGCGCATGGGTGTGACCCACGAAGCACAACTGGGTGCCGAAGAACTGGAAATTGAGCTGAGCCGTTGAGGGGTAGATGATGTATTCCCAAATGGGTTCACGCGGGCTGCCGTGCACCAGTGTGCAATGATCCTGAATAACCTGCGTGGGCAGGTTCTCAAGATAGGCTTTGTTCTCCGAAGTCAGTCGCCCGTTGGTCCATCGGCAGGCTATTTGAGCGCTGGGATTGAATTCCACCATGTCTATCCTCTCGATGGCAGCCCAATCGTGATTGCCCGCCACGCAAAGGTAGTCCGGCAACTCCCGCAGACGGTCTATACATTCGTTGGGACAAGGCCCATAGCCCACCACATCTCCCAGACACCACACTTGATCTATACAGTCCAGGTCCACGTGGGCAAGCACGGTGTCGAAGGCGGGAAGGTTACCATGTATGTCAGAAATGATCAGGTAGCGCATCTCAACCTGGAAATGTTAGCACAATTCCTTGGAGTTGGCTAGGAGGTCAGTCAGTCAGCATTGAGCCACCACATCGGTGGTGACAAGGCAGCCATCCACTGGTAAGCCTGAACGACTGAGGCACTCAATTCACTGATCACATTGAGAAGGGCCCGTCGTTCGGTGAGGCTCAATGCCATCACAGTTTCACTGATTCAAGCTATGGCACGATCTGAAGCCCTGGTGGCCACCGCAGCGAGACCCGCACGGGAAGGAATTCCCGCCCCAGAGCCAGCAAGTCCCTCCCGGACTTCAGTAGCCTGTCGTGCGGTGGGACTTGCACTCTCGCGGTCCGTTGGATTATCCTTCGAAAGCTCAACGCAAGCGAATGTGGCAGCCTTGAGAAACGCTTTTTGGCAAGCCCCTGGCATTGCGACTTGTCCGCGCGTACTATATAATTCCCTGTCGCCGAGAGGCTCATGGGAAGATGACAAGGTGGACGATCAAAGCTTGAGCATGATCACCCAAAGTCTGTCTGAGACGCGGAGACTAGGCACGCTGCTCGGCCAACTCCTCATAGGAAACGAGATCATTTGCCTGGAGGGAGAGCTGGGCACAGGCAAGACCTCTCTCATCCAGGGCATAGGCCACGGACAAAGGGTCACCGAGGCGATCACCAGCCCCACCTTTACGCTGGTGAACGAATACCAAGGTGCCACGGCCACGCTGTACCATGTGGATCTCTATCGCCTGGAGAGCATACGCGAGATGGCGCAAGCGGGCATCGACGCCTACCTGTTCAGCGATGGCATCTGCCTCATCGAATGGGCGGAAAAGGCTCAAAGGATCTTGCCCCCGGAACACCTGTACATCTCCCTGAAACATCGAGGGGAAAACGAGCGAGACATCTTGATTCAGGCCAGAGGTCACTCCTACCGTAAGCTACTGGACCGATTGAGAAGAATGCTGGAGTCCTGAGCATGAGTTCCACCGTCCTGGCCATAGACACAGCCACCAAGCTAGCCAGCGTGGCGCTCTACGACGCGGACCGGGGTCCGAGAGCCGAGTCCACCTGGTACACCTCCATGAACCACACGGTGGAACTGATGCCTGCCATCGTGCTGATGCTGGAGAAGCAAGGCACGGCAGTGGAGGATCTCAGTGGCTTGGCTGTGGCCCTCGGGCCTGGCTCCTACACAGGGCTGCGTATAGGTCTCAGCGTGGCCAAGGGGTTGAGCTTCTCCTTGGGCACGCCCGTGGTCGGCATTCCCACGCTGGACATTGTGGCCTATGCCCACTTCGGACAGGAACTTCCCATCTGCGCCATCATTCAGGCCGGCAGGGAACGGATCTGCGTGGCCTTCTACAAGAAACGGGTACGGGGATGGCAGCAGATCACGGACTACCATCTCACCACTCCTGAAGAGGTGGCGTCCCAGGTGAAAGGTCCTACCCTCTTTTGCGGCGAGATAGACCGCTCGTTGAGTGAGGCCCTCCACACACTCGTCGAGAGTGAGATCGTGATCGCGACTCCGGCCTTCTCCCTCCGCCGTGCAGGCTATCTGGCCGAGCTGGGCTGGCAGCGATTGCGACTAGGAGAGAGCGGCGACTTGACAAGCCTGGAGCCTCTATACCTGCACCATCCAGGCCTTGGTCACTGAAGTCATGAACCAGCCTGATCTACCTTACATCGTCGAGGCGATGCGAGTCGAGGACATCCCAGAGGTCGTCGACATAGAGCGCGTCGCTTTTCCCAGCCCCTGGCCGCCCCGCGCCTATCGGTACGAGGTGAGTCAAAATCGACTGGCTCATTATTTCGTCGCCCGGCGCCAATTCGCTGAGGAGCCTCAACCGCAGGAAGACCAGGGACAGGACAGTCTGCTGCAAAGGGTTCAGCGTTGGGCTCAAAGTGCGACCGCTCCGGAGCGTTCAGTGGTAGCTTATTGTGGCTTCTGGATGGCTGCCGATGAGGCCCACATTAGCACGATAGCAGTCGATCCGAGGTACCGACGCCAAGGCATCGGTCAGTTGCTCTTGATGACCGCCATTGAGCAAGCCGTAGAGCTGAGAGCTAGCATCGTCTCCCTGGAGGTGCGGGTTTCCAATCTGACAGCGCAGGAGCTGTACCACAAGTACGGCTTCAGAGCGGTGGGCCTTCGGGCCCGGTACTACTCCGACAACCGCGAGGATGCCGTGATCATGACCGCCCCACACATAGCTTCGGCCCCTTATCAGCGCATGCTCCGCAATCTCAGGGAAGAGTTGGTGCAGCGTCTCAGCAGCATTACTCTTGTCACTTCCCAGACCTAGGGTCGCCAGCGAGCCTCTCCGGGACAGATCTCAGCGGATGGCGCTCAGCAGAGCCGACCAGACGAGGATCTGCACTACCAGCGCTACGGTGGTCAGGAAATACGTGAGGGGGCGTTCCCAGCGATGAAGGGCAAACCCAAGGATGGTGTTCGCCACAAAGACGATGAGGCCAATGACCGGCAACTCGAAAAGCTCTTCCTTGGTTCCGATCAATCTCACCTGTCCACCCTCGGACAAGAGCGGAACCAGGTCAGGCAAATGAGGGTAGCGGAAGGCAATGTAGCCGAAGAGCGACGCGTTAGCTGCCCCTGCCAGAGCTGCCAAACCAAGAACCTTCCAGTCGCGCCAGATGGCGAGTCCCGCCAGCCCCTGATCTGACCTCGTTTGCTTCAACTCCTGCGCAGGTCCCAGTTTTCGTCTGGCCTGTAATGCCGCCAGGAAGCCCGTGGGGTTGGCGGGAGAGATGACGAACGACACGCTGGGGGTGGTGATGACCAACCCTTCCGCCGGGCCGACAGTTGAGTAGCAGAGGACTTCGCCGATATTCTCGCCACGTCCCTGAGCGATACAATGCCCCGGCCAGCAGAATCCCCTGACCTTGATCGTTTCATCCAGCTTCTTCAGCGGGACGACGGCTTCAATAGCGGTGAGCGGGACGATCTCCTGCCGTCTGGCCCAGGAAATGACTAGCGTGTCCCTCCCTATCAGATACTTCAGGCTGAACAGCCCGTAGAGAAGATAGCCAAGGATGATCAGCAGAGGTACGGAGAGGGCTACCACCGTCCCCAAGATGAAGGAGACGAACGAAGGAGTCTGGCTTCTCAAGGAGTAGAGCAGCACTCCGTCCAGAAGACAGACAGCCACCATGGCAGCAATGCCGAGGCCACCGCCCAGGAGACGCTTAGGCTTCCATTCCAGCATGATCCATTTTCCACATATCCCACGGCCGGCCCGCGCCTGGCTCTACCATTCAGGCGTTTCCCTGCCCTACACCGGTATCACTTGCCTACCAGATCCTTCAACAGACATGCCGCGTTCTCGCCCAGGATCTTGGATTTCGTACGCTCGCTGAGGGGCAGCGATCGGATGGCCTCGATGTTGGCTCTGATGCTGCGCAGCCCAGGCCAATCGGAACCGAAGATGATCTTGTCGGCGATCTTCTCCAACTCAGGGAAGTACTCCAGCAGCTTCTGAGGCGGCAACCCAGCGATCTCCAGGTACACATTGCGATGCAGGCGTGCCAGTAGGAACGCCCGACGATACCAGAACCCCCGACCACCGTGAACCTGAATCAAGGATAGGTCAGGGAAATCCACAGCCACGTCGTCCATCCAGAGGGGATCCCCATATTTCAAGCGCGCACCTCTGAAAACGGAGGAGCCGGTGTGAACCATTACGGGAATCCTCAACTCCTGCGCCTTGGCGTAGAGGGGGTAAATCATGCTATCATTCGCGAAGAAGCCCTGATAGGTCGGGTATAGCTTGAGTCCCTTGAATCCCATCTCAGCGACGCACCGTTCCAGCTCACGAGCGGGGTTGGCCACCATGAAGGGGTTGATGTTGGCGAAGGGGATCAGGGCCCTTTGCCCCGCACAGAACTCGGCCACGGCCTCGTTGCTGACGACGCCAGTGGTAATGGGACTGATCTCGCTGAGAACCACACCGTAGTCGACGCCGTTATCGTGCAGCATCTGTACCAGCAACTCGGGCGAGCGCATCATCTGCCAGCGATCCTCGATCTCCTCGCCACTGGAGGCCTGAACGTACTCGAGAGCCCACGGGCGCAGGTCCGCGGGATCGAAAATATGAAGATGTATGTCAATGGTGGGCATGGATTACCTTTCTTCTTTCGCTGGCGATGCCAGGACCAGACGCAAGAGCGAGCCTGTCACGCGCTTGCCCCCCGTGCGCTTCGACAGCGGGGTGAAGTCGAGACCTCTTTCGTTTTCACACGGCGTTTCGCGGCTGCAAGTATAGCACGTTCATGGCAATTGGGAAAGACATGATGGTCGTGGTCCTGGCTTCGGGCTCGCCACGCAGGGAGGAGCTTCTCAAGGCGCTGGGCGTCCCTTTCGAGGTCGTCGTTCCACAAGTACGGGAAGACGCAAGAAGGGACAAGGGCGTCAGGAAGTTAGCTATCGAACTGGCTCAGATGAAAGCTGACTCGGTGGCGTCTATACGGCAGGGACAAGTCATCGTGGCTGCCGATACCCTGGTGGTGGTGAGCGACCAGGTGATGGGCAAGCCCGGGAATGAGACGGAAGCATGGGCCATGCTGGATACGCTGCGAGGGCGGGAGCATCAGGTCACAACTGGCCTCGCCGTCGTCGATCCGTCCGGTCGCGCCTCCGCGGTTCAGGCCGTTGAGACTCAGGTATGGATGAGAGACTACTCAGACCAAGAGATGGCTGACTACATCGCCAGGGGCGAGGCCTGTGACAAGGCTGGGGGCTATGCCATCCAAGACGCCGAGTTCCATCCCGCAGACAGGATACAGGGCTGCTACGCCAACGTGGTGGGGCTGCCTCTCTGCCACCTCTATCTCCGCTTGGAGAAGATGGGCCTATTCCCGGCTGCCTCTCCGCAGCGAGCCTGCGAGGAGTATGCGGGCCACCAATGTGTCGTGGCCTCCCAGATCCTGGGGCGACCCGATCATTGACTTTGTCTCTGGCTCATGATACAATTGCCACCGACCCTCCCGATACCGGGCCATGACTGGAAGAAGAGTGGACAAAAGCACGCTGTTGAAGGCGCTCCCTGGGCTACGAGATCTTAGCATACTTGTTCTGGGCGACCTCTTTCTGGATGAGTACATCGTGGGGCGAGCCACTAGACTATCCCGAGAAGCACCAGTGCCGGTCCTGGAGTTCGACCGTAGGTTTTGCCTGCCTGGTGGAGCCGCCAACCCCGCCCACAATATCAGCTCGATGGGAAGCACAGCCCACGCCATAGGGATCGTCGGCGACGATGAAGCGGCCCGCAAGTTGCGGAGCCATCTGGGCGAGGCTGGGATCCTCACCGCGGGCCTGGTCACAGACCCCGGACGACCCACAACTACCAAGACTCGTGTGGTGGCCGAGGGCACGCTCGTCTTTCCGCAGCAGTTGGCTCGCATAGATGAGGTGGAGCGCCGCCCGTTGGATGGGGTGGTTACCTCCAGACTGGTGACTCACTTGGAGGAATTCGCCCCCCGCGTGGATGCTTTGCTCCTCTCCGATTACAAGACGGGTGTGGTAAACGACGAGACCGTAGCCACAGCGCTGCGTCTTTCCCGCAACCACGACAAGCTGATCACCGTGGATTCACAGGGCGATCTGCATAAGTTCAAGGGCTTTGACTTGGTGAAATGCAACCGCCGTGAGGCTGAGACCTTCCTGGGGCAAGACCTGCGCACGGACGCTGATCTTGAGCGCGCAGGTGAGGGCTTGCTGGCGGAACTGGACTCGGTAGCTATTGTCATCACGCGAGGCGATGAAGGGATGTCTTTGGTCAGTGCCAAGGAGGGAATCCTACATATCCCTGCTGCCAACCGCAGTGAGGTGTTCGATGTCACAGGTGCAGGCGATACCGTGATCGCCGTCCTCACCCTAGCTCTGGCTGCCGGTCTGGATGTCACCGAGGGAGCTTACTTGGCCAACTACGCTGCCGGGCTTGTGGTGCGGAAACTGGGGAACGCAACTCCGACTCAGGAGGAGCTGGCCTGGGCCATCGAGAACTGGGGAAATGCCGGCTCTTGAACCTTGGCCACATCTATGGTAGCATACGCAGAGCGTCTGTCCTATCAGATCATCCGTACACAAGGGGAGGTTATGTATGGGAAGAGTAGGGATTATAGGAGTCGGACAAAGTGCCTTTGTCCGCGGATACCCCGGTTCAATCCGGGAACTGGCCTACGAAGGGTTCAAGGAGGCCATGGACGATGCGCAGATATCGAGCCAGGATATTGACGCATCCATTGTTTGTTCAGCTCCAGAATACGACAAGCAGAGGTCTCCCGCTGGGGTGATCGCCGAGTATCTGGGTCTCATCCCCCAGCCCACCTTCTATCTGGAGAGCGTATGCTCGTCAAGTAGTATGGGCCTGAAGGTTGCATACTCAATGATCAAGGCCGGACTCCACGACATCGTGTGCGTATTGGGCTTCCAGAAGATGTCCGAAATCACCTCCGCGGAATCTCAAGAGAGGATGGGTAGGGGCGCGGACATCCAGTGGGAGTCTCCATTCGGGACGATGATGCCGGCCTACTACGCCATGTATGCCCGGGCACACATGGCCGAATATGGAACCACTGAGGAAGACCTGGCCTTGATCAGGATCAAGGCGGCGACTTATGGGCAACTGAACGAGAAGGCCGTCTACAGGAAGCCGGTGACCATGGAACAGATCTTCGACCCTGAGAGGCCTCCGGTAGCCACGCCCTTGAAGGTTTTCGACTGCTGCGCCAATGCCGATGGCTCTTCCTGTATCATCGTAGCCAGTGAGGAGAAGGCCAAGGCACTGTGCGAGAAGCCAGTTTGGATCAAAGGGCTGGGAGCTGCCTCAGAGGCGGTCAATATGGCAGGACGGGACCTCTTCACTGGGCTGAGCGTGGCCATCGAGGCTGGAAGACAGGCTTACGAGATGGCTGGGGTGGGCCCAGAGGACATCGACGTAGCCGAGGTACACGACTGTTTCACTATCGCCGAGATGATGGCCTACGAGAATCTGGGTTTCGCCGAGCCAGGTGAGGGGAAGGAACTCATCAGGGCCAAGGAAACCTACAGGGAGGGCAAGATCCCTGTCAATGTGGACGGAGGACTTCTCTCCAAAGGCCACCCCATTGGAGCCACAGGTGGCTCGCAGATCAGGACCATCGTGCATCAACTCAGGGGCGAGGCAGGGACCATGCAGGTCGAGGACCCTGAGATCGGTCTGGTACACAACATCGGCGGCGTTGGGCTCTACGGCAACGTCACCATCCTCGGGAGGTCATAGCATGGCGAAGACGAGAAAGAAGAAGGAAGTTGACGATCGGTTCAAGAAGTTCGGCACCGTCAGTTTCACCGCCATCTCCAAGGTCAACGATTTCATCAACTACCTGGAGCAGGGGAAGATCATGGGCACCAGATGCAAGAACTGCGGGACGGTCCATTTCCCTCCCGTAGCTGACTGCGCCGAATGCTTGTCCAGCGATGTGGAATGGTTCGAGGTGGGTGGCATGGGAAAACTGGTCAGCTTCAGCAAGCTGATCTACGCTCCAGTGGGCTTCGAAGAGGATCTACCCTATTCCATCGCCTTGCTTGACTACGGCGACTACAAGGTCTTCGGCCGCATTTCCAAGGATGTCCCCGAAGAGGAGCTTGAAATCGGAATGGCTATGAAGACGGAGCCGATCACGCTACCCAACAAGCAACTGAGCTACGTCTTCACCAAAGCCTAGACCAGGCTCAGTTGCGACGACATTGAAGCCGGGGTGGATTCGCCCCGGCTCCTTTTCTTGTTGATACTCCCAGTGCTCCCTGAGTGGAGTCTGGGGCCGGGTCAGTCGGGGCGCGACCGCGCCTTCTTTCGCGCAGCGGCAAGCTCTTCCTTTGTCCTCTCGTGTGCGAGGTTGAGAACACGCGTTGCCTGCTCAATGAAAGGTTCAAAGCATAGGAAGTTCGGCAGGTCTGGCGTTCTTACCTCAGCCGGAAACGAGATGTTCGCGAACAAGATGTCCGCCACCTTTGGGATCTCGGATATGCTGTACGCGGAGGCGAGCGGCAGATAGGGCTCCCCGAATTGCCGAGACAAGATCGCGGCAAGCGCGAGTTTATACTCTTCTGGGTTCCTGTTGACATATCGCTTCTTGACGGGTTGGAGACTTGGGGCGAGGCGGATCATGCCCTCTGTGCCCAGATCATAGCCCGCCTGGTGCGCCAGGACGAGATCACTGTTCATGAGACGTTGAGGAGGTGAGAGCCGATATAGCTGCTCGAGTCGGTCTGGGCGCTTTCGGAACACCGCTGAGTTCAGCAAAGCTGAGCGACTGTAGGAGTCGAATGAGCGGTTCTCTCCGTGGTACCGCCTTAGCAAGATGATCTCATCGAATGCGGGGTCAAACTTGCCGATAAGCAAGTGTCTCTCGAGACCGTAGTAGTAAATGAACACGTATCCTATGTCGACCACCTGAGTCACATCGGTAAGCCAGTTGAGGTACACCCACTTCTGCTGGGGCGTGAGCCCGGCGTATGACGGGAAGTAGCCAGGGGGTGGGACGAGCGTCGCGTCGGGGGGACGTCTGATCGCCATGGCGGTATAGATCGTGCTTGGCTCGTCCGGAGAAAGGCCTTCTATATGTATGCGGCCGTCGAATAGGTCTAGTGATATCGAGATGCCGATGCCCGACCGGTGGGATGGGCTAGTCTCGTGGGAGACGAAGAGCAGCTTCGCCGTCCGATCCGGGACCTCCAGGGAGTTCCCCGCGACGGTTAGATGCGTCTTCCTGCCGACTGGTACAAGTGATGATGTCATGAAAGGCCGCCGCACTTGGCGCGGGTCACCTGGGCTATGAGACTCCAGTTCAAAGGCACCACGAAGCGCCACCAGGACAACCTAGGCTGCAACGGGCTGCTATGGGCGATCCTGATTGATGGTACTCGCCTCTCGCTCAAGGCGCTCAAGTACCGCTCGTCTGCTCATGACTTCCGCGTCCAGTTCACTATATCGGTCCATGTCTCTCCGCATTGAATAGGTGGAGACGAACCAATCGGGGATGCTAAGCGCTCCAGGCCATCGTGGCCCACTAGGCCAGACGGTTGATGCAACTAGACCAACTACGATTGCGGGAAGGAATAGTGCGGCAATCGGCAGGAGGAATATCCACAATGATGACCACCCACCTGTGACTGTGCGAAAAATGAACAGGGCACCAGCTATGGCGGAGAGTTGGAGGAGAACTGCAAGACCGCAGCCAACTGCATTGAGCACCCTGTTCTGGCCCAGATCCCCCGTCCGAAGGACGCCCTGGGGCATCCCGATTATCGTGCCGGCGATCCTCAATCGTGCGGCTGCATTGTCGGTTAGTACGCGAATCAGTGCCCCATCCTGGGAATCTAGAAAATCGAACGACATCAGGCTACTCGTTTTCCCTCCGGGCGATTCGCTAAAAGGGGTAAGGCCGAAATTGATGACGTCACGTGAAACCGCAGAGACAGCCATATCAAGCACCCTTGCCCCATCGACCTCAAGCCTCAGGGGATCTCCGGGCGCAATGTCATCACGCCGTATGGGCTCTTTGCCGAGATTGCCCAGTTGAATGAAGCGCAGGAAGGCTCCTCTCACATTCATCGCTGGGGACCCTTCACGCTCATAGACAATTGAGAGGCGATGGTCAGTTCGGTCTGGAAGAATGTTGGCTAGCGCAAGGGGAGGAGCCACGTCATGAACTAGCATTTTCCGGCGATCCGCGCGGCGTGAGTATATGACTGTGAGGGCCAGACCGACGAAAGTTCCTATTGCCCCCGACATTGCGATGATGCTGAGCCAATCGACTCTCATTTGCCTGTTCCCTCTCCCCATCTGGTAGTAGGTGCACAAGGGCTGGGCATCGGCCATGCGCGGAGTGAGGCCGAGCGCTTCGCCTGCAACCACCTGTTGGGCGAGGTGGCGACACGTGCACCGCTAGCAGTTGCCACGATAGCAGTAACTGTCATGATGATAGTAGATGTCCGGCCCGAAAATAATCTGAAATCCACTCTGAGGGATCGGCGAGACGCAAATCACATCACCAACATCAAGGCGCACACCGACGATATAGCCGTGTTCTTGCAGTGGAGTGATAGTGGTAATAGTTCCAATCTCTGAGCCATTCACGGTCACTTTGGCTGTCGCGGCTACTCCAATCCATATCCTATCGACTTGATACTGTACGCTGCCGCAACCATCAGGGTTTTCCTCTCTTCTTATTCGCTGGATATTGAAGTGGTCATTTGTCCATAGCCAGCCTTCATCATAAGGAGCCATCCCGTCTGAAAACGTCGCCTTGGTAAAGACGCTTGTACCTATCGACACCGTGTGATGATCACGTAGCGGCCTTATGACTTGAGGCGGATCAGAGGGTATGACAACTGGTTCGGCTTCGGCCTGCGCGGTCGCCAATGTAACCGCCGTGCTTTCCAGCTCCACCACACGTACTGCGGCTGCCGTTGCAGCAGGCCCAGGTACCGAATCACCTGCCTGAAGAGTCGCCATTTCGCTCTGCACGTCCAACTGTCTCCCAAGAAGGGCAATCTGAGTCGCCTGTGCTGAACGCTGAGCTTCGGCTGCTTGATATGCCTGCAACAATTGCGCAAGTGCCACGACGAACGCGAGTAGGGCCAAGATTCCTATCGCGCCTCCTATTTTGCGCCACGTGCTACACCTCCTGACGCGTTCGACAGCTACGCCGGACACGCCCAACTACTGATTATGCCCAAACCTTCAATGCCTCTTCCGCCCGGAGGTCATGCGGAAACCCTGCCAGCCAGCTTCTCAGTCCCGACATGCTATGCGAACTCGTGGTACGCCGTCACTGTCAGGGCGCAATACGGGAATGGGAACGATGCCCTGCACTCGCAATCTATATCACACCAAGCGCCTAAAGTCAAACATAAATGAGGAATTCCGACGGAACGACGTCTCGGAAGGCTTCTGGGCCGGGTCCGCCATGCCTCGCGCCTGTGGCTGTTCGAGATGAGCGACCGGATCGCGCCCTTCGGGCGGTGACCCTACGCCAGGGTCCCGAGTGTCGCCGAGACGAAGTACCCCGCCAAGGCAACAAATGAGAGGAGGCTGGCTGAGCTAGCCTCCTCTCCTATTCGCAACTGACTGATCGGCTCTCTACACCGGCAGCAGGCTCATCACCCACTCCACCAGCCTAGCCAGGAAGTCCCAGGGGCTAGTGAAAGTGTCGGCCGACGGCGCGCCGGCTGGGATGTCGATGGGCGGGAAATCGCCCTCCGATACCTGGTAGGCCACGCCGTCCAACACCACGATTACCTCCTGGCCTACGGAGAAGTAGTACCCCCACTCGGGATGGCCCGCCATCAAGGCGAAGTAGTCGTCGCTGCCGAAGCCGACCTTCACCGTCTCCCTCGAGCCCTCATAGATGGTATCGGTCCAGATACCGTTGCGTAGTACGAATACCTTCTCTCTGGCGTACTTGATCTCTTCGGTGTTGTCCTGCGCCTTCTCCGTCGAACGTAGCGCCTCTCGGTTCTCGGCGTCCTGCACCGCCCCGGCACCCATCATCGGCGCTGGAACGGCCGTGGCCTGGTGCCACATCTCGCTGGCAGCTTCCTCGCGCCCCTCAGGAGTGAAGATGTCGTGCTCGTCCTCAACCAGGAAGGAGGTATAGGGGGTCATGATCCCATATCGCACGCTCAGCTCCACGATCTCGTCGATCACCTCCCGCCCCTCGCCGTGTAGCCGAATCTCATTGAGCAGATAGCCTATCTTCCGCGTGGCCCACAGGCGGGGGATGAAATCCTCACCACCCCGGTCGGAGAAACGCAGATCCTCATACACGAACTCCTGCTCCTCTCCATTCACTTGACCACGCAGAAGGATTTCCGTCCGGCCGCCCTCCCGGTACCGACCGACCATCACCAATTGGCTTCCTGCGAAGAGATCGGGCAGGGGGTACGGATATGTGTCTTCAACTCGCAGATCGCCGAAGTCCAGCTCAATGTCAGCCAGCAGCGGCATACTCACCTTGGCGTAGAAGGTGGACACCTCCTCCTCTATGCTCTGATGGGGGCGCACATAGGAGCTAGCGCCGCGGTTGTCCTGGGCGATGGTGTCCAACAGGAACGTATTGACATCGTCACCCACGCCAAAGGTGTAGATTCTCACGTTCTCTGAGACTTGACGGCTGACGTTGGTGATAATCCTATCGGTGTCGGTGACACCCTCGGTGGCCAAACCATCGGTCAGAAAGATGATGATCTGAGGACGCTCGCCGTCTGCCATGGCCAGGGCCTCCGCCAGGGCCAGGTCTATGTCAGTCCCGCCTACGGCGCGCAGATCATCAATGAACCGGCGGGCCTCATCGCTTGCCGCAGCGGGTTCGGGTTCCCGCGCGTATGTCCTCACACCCGAGCTGAAGGCCACGATGTTGAACCGGTCCTCCGCATTCAGATGGTCGAGGATGAACTCCAGAGCATCTTTGGCCTGATCTATCTTGTCCCCCTCCATGCTTCCTGACGTGTCAAGCACGAAGATCACATCCTTGGCCACCACATCCCTTTCGTCCACCTCTACCTTCGGCGCCACCAGCAATAGGAAGAAGCCATCCTCTCCGCGCTCCCGGTAGCTGAGCAGATTCACGCCGAAATCCTCATCGGAGACGGTGTAGTAGAGTGCGAAATCCCGGTCCGGAAGAACGTCTGAGGCCTCGAAACTCACGTTCGCCGTGTGCTCATCAATGCGGTCAATGGCGACGTCATGGCTGGGGGAATAGATAGCCCGTATGGGCTGCGTGGAACTCACTCTCACAGTGATCACCACCTCTTCCAGGGGACGGGCGGAGAAGCGCTCCGTGTCCAGAGGATAGACGTATTTCACCAACCCGCCATCGTTCCCCAAGATCTGGCCGTAGGCCAACTCCACTCTTCGTTCCTCACCCGTTTCGATGGGGAATATGCTGGCTTTGAAGGTGTCGCGCCCCACATACTCCAGCAAGGCCGGGTCGAGACGACGACGCACGATGTCCTCGTAGATCCTGCGTGCTTCATCGCGCGGCAATATCTCCCCTTCCCACCTCTCGCCATCCACATACATGGCGAAGTCCGAGATGGCCGCTTCCTCCGGCAGGGGGAAGATATAGATGCCCTCTAGATCGTACCTCGTGTCGTTCAGGAAAACTTGGTCCACCTCGGTAGTGGCAACCTGATCGGTAATGTCCACGGTGACGCGGTGATACTTGATGACCAGGTTAGGCGTCTCGGGCGGCGGGACTCCCGGTGGGGGCTCCACGATCACCACTCCATCAGCGTAGGCCACTCCAAAGCTGGAGCAGAGCAACCCTGCGATCACCAGACCCATCAGAAGCATCTTCCTTTTCATCCGTAGCCTCCTCTCAATTCGTTTGGAATCATGCCGACTCTCACTTGCTTCCTTCGACAAGAAGACGCCCCGAAGGGGGAAAAGGTTCCCTTCCCTGGGCTTGGCCCTGGCGATTGCAGTTCCCGAAGTACCCTTGTGGGCCGTCATGGGAAAAAGGTACTGTTGTCAAGGGACACAAAACCTGGTATTATAGCAAGAGGGGATGATCATGTCTGCCGAGAACACCCAAGGGCTCGAGCCCCAAGCGCGCGATGCGGAACTACTCGGGGCGCTACTGCCTCTCCTCGAGGTCAGTGAGACGCTGCTGTCTGAGGTCGAGATTGAACGTCTCTACCAACTCATCCTGGAGGTCGTGGAGCGCGAGACGGGCGCCGACATCGTCTCGTTGATGTTGCTGGACATGGAAAACCAGGAATTGCGCGTGGAGGCCGCTGTGGGGCTGCCCGCCGAGGTGGCTGCGTCTGCCAAGGTGAAGCCCGGGGAAGGTGTTGCTGGCTGGGTAATCGAGCATGGGCAGCCCCTATTGCTAGCCGAAGACGCTCCAGTGGATCCCACTATCCGCGAAGCCATGCAGCGAGACGACGTGTCTTCCGCGCTCTGTGTACCCCTCAAGACTCAGAGGCATGTCATCGGAGTGCTGAACGCCAGCAAGACTACCAGGGAATCCCCTTTCGACTTCCTGGATCTGCAACTCCTGACCGTTTTGGCCAGCCAGGTGGCCATCGCCATCGAGAACTCACGCGTCCACGAGGCAACCAGAAACAAGACCAGACAGCTCGCTGCGCTGAATGAACTGAGCCGACTGGTCGTTTCCACTCTCGACCTGGAAGAGGTATTGCGCTTGGCGATGCAGGGCATCAACAAGATCATCAAGGTGGAAGCTGCTTGCCTTTTGCTTCTGGACGAAACGACAAACGAACTCGTGCTTCGCGTGAGTCTGCACGGCCCGCGGAATCTCGGTCCCCTGAAGCTAGAGGTGGGGCAGGGGATCGCCGGCTGGGTTGTCAAGGAAGGAGAAGCACTCTTGGTGCCAGACGTGACTGGCGAGCCGCGCTATGACAGCTTGCTCAGTGAACGTCTCGGTATCGAATGTCGTTCCGTCCTCTCTGTGCCCTTGGTCATCAGAGATCACGTCATCGGAGCCATCGAGCTGATGAACAGCATGGACGGCAAGTTCACCGACGATGACCTCGAGTTGCTTGGTTCTATGGCAACCACGGTCGCCATCGCCGTGGAGAATGCTCGACTCTATACCGAACTCTCGGAGTTCACACGGGAGTTGGAGAAATCGCAGGACCAACTCATCAGGGCCGAGAAGCTAGCGGCGACAGGCAAGATAGCGGCCTCCCTGGCTCACGAGATCAACAATCCTCTACAAGCTATTCACAACTGCCTTCATCTCGTGATACACAAGTCGTCGCTCGGCCAAGACAAACGCCTTGAGTATCTCTCCATGGCTCAGGAAGAGGTGGAGCGTCTCATCGATCTGGTGCAACGTATGCTCGATTTCTATCGCCCATCCAAGGAGACAGTGGCAGCAGTAGATATCGAAGCCCTTCTAGACGATGTGCTATCCCTGGCCGCAAAGCGACTTCAGCACGCGAGAGTAATGGTACATCGAGATGCAACCTCGCCACTGCCCCTAGTTGATGGCGTCAGTAATCTACTGAAGCAGGTGTTTTTGAACATCATCATCAATGCTGTTGAAGCCATGCCCTCAGGAGGTGACTTGTACATAGAGACGACCCGGGATGAGAGACGCCAGGAAGTCAGTATCAGCTTCACCGACGCGGGCGAGGGCATCCCCGTCGCTGAGCTGGCCAACATCTTCGATCCCTTCTTCACGACCAAGCCCAAAGGTACCGGATTGGGCCTCTCCGTAAGCCACGGTATCATCGAGAGACATGGCGGGAGAATAGATGTCAGGAGCGACGTGGGCAAAGGCTCGTCCTTCACCGTACGCTTACCCGCCAACCACAAAGGCGTCGGTTCACACAAGCCGTTAGAGCTATGAACCGCACAAACTCCACATTGTCGACTAGGACTATTCGGTCATTGACACATCCGCAAAAGTGTGATATACTTTGTCTCGCAAGCCCTCGATCTCTGCGCAATCCCGTCCAATGTCCTACCAGGGGGACAGTCAATTGACAGGGCAGCTTGTGCCAGACTTAAGAGAAGGGAGCTGGTCTTTCTCGTATTCCCGTCGACTGCCGAGAAAAGTAGATGACTCAGAAAAGGGTCTCCTCTCTTTCTGGTGAGTATCTGGAAGCCATCGGCAGAAGGCTGATGGAGCTCCAGGTAGACGCCGATGCGGCGGCTGTCGTGTTGGTGGACCTGATGGGGCAGATCATCGCGCAGGCTGGTAATGTGCGTGAACTGAACATCACCACTATTGTCTCCCTGCTGGCTGCCAGCTTCGCCACCACCTCAGAGATGTCGCGTCAGCTACAGGAGACGCGACGGACCTTCAACCTCACTTTCCACGAAGGCCAGAGATATGATATCTACTCCTCGAATATCGGCAGCGCTCTCTTCCTGGTTCTCGTTTTCGACAGAGACATATATGCGCCCAAGATCGGCATGGTCTGGCTGTACATCAAAAGGAGCATTCAGGATGTGCTGCGCATCGTTGCCCAAACGGAAGCCACTAGGTCCAAGGAGACCCTTGCCACTGATTTCGCCAAATCTCTCAGCGAGGAGTTGGATGTCGTGTTTAAGGAGAAGAAACCTCCTTCGAGGAGGAGCCTGACTCAGGACGAGGACCAAATGACAGACTTGATACGGTGGCCCAGGAAGAGGCATTAGGAAGCCAAGGGGAGGAAGACCAACATGCCTATTGAGGGAACGCTGAAGGAGTTAAGTCTGCCCAGCATAATCCAACTGAACTGCGCCGAGCGGAACACAGCGACAGTATCTGTGAGTTATCAAGGACAGGGAGGGTTCATCTGTTTCTCCGACGGATCTATCGTGCACGCTGCGGTTGGAGACTTGGTGGGAGATGAAGCCGTATATGAACTCCTCAGGTGGCCGGACGGTTCCTTCATCGTGGAGGCCGATGAGATCCCTGCGGACAGAACCATCACCACAAACTGGAACGAGTTGTTGCTGGAGGGGATTCGCCGCGTGGACGAAGCTGCGGCTCTGGTGGAGGAGTCCGTAGAGGAAGTTGCCACGCAACCATCCAGTGGGACGGACGAGATGGCAAGTCTGGCCAGCGAACTCAAGAAGATAGCTGGCGTGGAGGGGTCAGTCCTCATCTCGCGAGATGGTATCGTTCTCGCAAGTGAGATAGAGGGCAACCCGGAACAGGAGGGTGCCGTGGCAGTGTTCGTGGGCAATGCGGCCGACGAGCTTGGGGCTGCCATGAGTCTTGCACCCTTTGACTGGGGCCTGGTGACTATGGGCAAAGACAGGATGCTCATCCTCGAACGACCAACCTTCTTCGTGGGTCTTTTGTTGAGCGACAGAGCTTCACCAGCCCTGGTCAGCGCCGAAGCGGACAAGGTCTTGGGCTAGCGCGTCGGAGGAGATCATGGAAAGGATACTGGAGGACATCAATGCTGTCGTCGGCGTGACTGGGTCCTTCGTCTGCGACAGCGACGGTACGCTGGTAGCCTGCGCTTTGCCGTCGGTTTTCGACGAAGCTTCCTTCTTACCAGCTGCCCGCACCATATTGCAGACCATCGAGGGCCTGGAAACCACCAGGCGGCGCAGAGTGAATGAGTTGGATCTGGTATTCCGAGAAGGAAGGATGGTGGTCAAGAACTTGCGAGTTGGTTGCCTTTACGTCCTCTGCGTGCGCACCATCAATGTCCCCCTTCTGAACCTCACTGCCAACGTGGCTGCCAAGAAGCTCACTGAGGCGCTGAAAGAAAAGGAGCCCCCTCGCCCCAGCGGTCCTCCCTCGCCGGCTGAAGAAGTTGGAGAGGCAGCCGCGATCGACGAAGTGCTCCCAGCGGATGCCACGGACCTGCTTCTGACTCGGGCGAGGGAAGCCATCACCGCTGCCCAAGGGCGAGCCGTTCTATTGCGCATGCTGGGAGGATTGGCTGTTAAGGAGGTCTGTCCCAGCGCGGCCAGCATGACCTTGCCACCCGATGGACTTGACCTTGATTTCGCCGCCTATGGTAGACAACGACGGGATATTGATGGTGTGATGGAGATCCTCGGCTACGAACCACATCAGCGCTTCAACGCCCTCCACGGACACAGGCGCCTGAAGTACTCCGACCCTGAGGAAGGGGTCACGATAGACGTATTCGTGGACTCCTTTCACATGTGCCACCAGCTGCCCTTCGCCAACCGCTTGGAATTGCACCAGTCGACGATCCCCTTGGCAGATTTGCTCCTGTCGAAACTGCAAATCGTGCAGATGGGTGAGAAGGACTTGAGAGACATCTACGTCATCCTATACGATCACGAACTGGGCGCGGAAGCGGATGCCGACTCGGTGGACGCAGCCTTCATCGCTCGGTTGTGCGGCGATGACTGGGGCTGGTACAAGACAGTCACTATGAACATCGAAAGAAGCATCGACCTGGTGGACGATTTCCTGGCTGGCGAGCAGCAAAGGCCCTACGTCACGCGCGCCCGCCAGTTGAGGGAGATGATCGAGGCTGCACCCAAGTCGCTACGTTGGCAAGCACGGGCCAGGATCGGGGAGGCCAGGCGCTGGTACGATCTTCCCGAGGAATAGCTAGCTGTTGGTGAGGAGAAGGGAAAATGGAGACTCTGATTCCTCCTAGTGAACCGTTCATCAAGATAGAGGACTGCCTTGAGCGGTTGCTGCGGCGAAGTCGTGCTGTGTGTGTCCTGCTGGCAGACATCACTGGGCAGTTGATCAGCGAACGGGGAAAAGACGAAGACTTGGATACCTCCGCCTTGGCTGCTGTGACCGCCAGCAACATGGCGGCCACGGCTGAGATAGCCAGACAGATGGGAGAGACCACACCGTTTTCCTACCTCTTCCACGAGGGACACAGACGCCACATCTACATCTCTGCCGTGGGACGGACTTTCCTGTTGGTCATCATTTTCGATGAGATGACGCAGATTGGGTTGGTACGCATCTTCGCCAGGCTCGCTGTCAATGAACTCCTCGAATTGGCACTTGAACTGGAGCCATGGTTGGAGAGAGCCAGTGCCGTTGTGGATCGCGAGTTTGGCGGAGCCCTGGCAGCAGGGTTGGATGAGGCTTTCCTTGAGTAGAGAGGGGTCGCCGCATTTCCTTCAGGGGGCATGATGTTCATCAACTGGAAAATGCGCGAGATCAACCTCAAGATCGTCTACTATGGCCCAGCCCTGAGCGGGAAGACGACCAACCTAGAACACATCCATGCCAGGACCAATCCTGCACTGAGAGGAGAACTCATCTCACTCAAGACGAGGGGAGATCGCACCCTGTATTTCGATTTCATGCAACTCGAACTGGCGCGGATCAAGGGACTCAAGCCCAAATTCAATCTCTATACGGTGCCCGGTCAACCGTGCTATGTAGCCAGCCGGAGGCTGGTTCTGCAAGGCGCCGATGCTGTGGTATATGTGGCCGATTCGCAACTGAATCGGCTGAAGGCCAACATAGAGACAATGCGGAATCTGAAGGCGAACTTGCGAGCCTTGGGAGTGAATCCCGGCGAATTCCCCCTCATTCTCCAGTACAACAAACGAGACCTGCCCAGCATAGCTCCGGTTGCACTATTGCGCATGCAGCTAGCTCGCGACGGAGCCCCCCAGTTCCAGTCGGTGGCCACAGAGGGGGTCGGAGTGGTAGAGACGCTGAAAGCTGCCATCAACTTGGTGGTGTCGAGGACCTAGCCCCATGTCAGACGTGTCTTTTGAGGCAACTCTAGAGAGGATTAACAGAGAAGGTGGTTTCGAGTTCTCCGTGCTGGCTACCAGCGACGGCCTGCCAATTGCCACGGTGCCTTCCGATTACAATCCCGACATCACCGCCGCGATGGTCGCCCTTCTCAGAAGTGTGGCCCGCGAGACGCAAGATCATGTCGGATTGGCCCAGCTTGATGAGGTCTCCGCTCGGGCGAGCGACAGCATACGGCTGGTCTGCCGCTACTTCAAGGTGGACGGTGAGGATTTCATCCTCGCTGTCGTAGTGCCTAGTCATCAGCGCTACTACCGAAGGCTGACCAACCTGGCCATCAAGGAACTCCGAGCGGCGTGGAACGCCATGCTGGCAAGCTGACCGCTCTGGCGCGGGCTAGAGGCCTCCCTCTCCGATCTCGAAGCTACCCCTATCCATCGAACACCTCTGGCTTCCTCATGGCGCGGGCGCTCCAGTCGTTACTAGGGCGCCGATTCGCCATCTCGTCGGGTAGGAACTCAGCCCGGAGGCTCATCCACTGGTATGCGTGCGGCGGACACCCCGCATCACCCGTCCGTCATCCTTGTCTTACTGATGGCAGCCAAGTACCCGCGGCAAACGATGCCAACCCCCTCAGTGCTCGCCAGGAGCATCTTCTGGAAGCCGGCTACTCTTGGACCGTCGAGGTTGGCTCCACAGTTGCCGTCCCACCAGCAGACGCAGCAGTGGAGGCAGAGGTGATCACCGTAGGCACCAAAGTCTCCGTGGGCATCGGTGTGGGTTTCTCCGGCGGCCCGTCAAGCAGCCTCTCCAGATCTCCGATGACGGAAGAACTCACCAGGTACACTGCCCCCTCACCCTCGCGCTGCACATAGTGCGAGTAACCAGCAGGGTTCTCCCGCCCTACCACGAGTACCAGACTGTCCCCACTCTCCTGGTCGACTCTCACTCGCATGAGGGGTTCGGAAAGGCCAAAGGCCTCCAGATCCGCATCCTCCTCATCTATCACCCGAGTCGATTGCAGGGTTGAGAGTGTCCCAAGTAAGCCCTCCACCCGCGTATAGTCTGCTTCTGCTCCGAAGGGCTCTACCATGCGCCATGCTTCGCCGATCCATCGCCTGACGGCCACTACCTCGTCGCTGGCTATGTCTCTTACTTCCAGAAGTACGACGTCTTCCACCGCAAAGGAGAAGATAGGGACCCGCCCTCCTTCCTCCCCAGGCGCCCCCCCGCTGCTCCTGATCTCCACGAGGTAGACAAGCGCTGCCAGAAGCACGAAAACGATGACACAATAGCGGTGCTTCTCTGTTGAAGCCTCATAGCAGCTACCTCCGTCTCCACCAGACGACTGTGCCCACTGCCAGTACAGCTAGTGGCAACAAGACCACACTGGAGTACTGGACGAAACGGGCCTCACCCGGCGAAAGGATCAGCATCCTCGACACAGGGGGCTTGGGCCGTATGGAGATCAATTCCTCTTCCTCGGCCAGCCAACTCACGCTGTTGAGGAAAAGGTCTCCATTACCTCCCAGCGTGAGACTTGAATTGGCAGTGAAGTCTGAATCCCCGCACACGACCAGAGGGGTGTTGGGCGTCTCCTCTCCCGTGCCACCAGCCTCGACACTCATCACCATCGCCAAGGGGCCTGTTGCATCTTCTCCCAGATCATACTGGGCCTCCTGTTTTCCTAAGGCGTCGAAGTCGGTCTCTCCCCAGCTTCCCTCACTGGATTCCACCAGGGCCGTTATGAGGAAGTTCTCCGGCTGCTCCACCGTACGAGTGATCGATCTGGCGGTGATGATGACCACCCCGGGCAGGTCCCTGCTGATCTCCTGGAAGGTGAAGCGATCCACAACAGGCGATAGGCGGTCCATCCCAAAGAGCGCCCGGTCAGGATCGATGATCACATCTTCTCCATGCTGCACCCCCCAGTTGACGAGGATCTCCGCCAAGTCCGCCCCTTCACCCGGCTCCTGCATAACCAGCGCCTTCCCACCATCTCCCAGGTAGGCTTTGATGGCCTCGCTCTCCTCCTCGAGCAGCGATACCTGGGGCGCAGCCACTATCAGCACGGACGCGTGGGAAGGTACCTACTGCTGATCGCCAGGTTGAGGGTACTGACAACATAGTTCTCCCTTTCGAGAGCATCTCTGACCTGACTGTACCCTGACTGGTCGTAGCCGCCGGGGTCGCGCTGGCCATGGCCGGTCAGGAAGTACACCACTTTCTGGGTCTCCCGTGACAGCTTGAGAATCGCCCCCGTCAGGCTCTGCTCATCCACCCCAAAGACGTTCTGTCTTCGCTCTCGCAGACGATCGTGCCATGGGATGTGATCTCGTACTGTTGAGCCAACAAGCCCAGAATCTCCCCCTCCTGGACTGTGAAGCTCACATGCTCAATCGCGGCCAGGATACCGTAGTACTTGGTCAGGTTCTCGACCTCTATCCTGTAAGACAACCCAAACAAAAGCAAAAGCACAATGGTCGGCCCGTAGGCCTCTCCATGTGCTTTCGGTGGCCCAAGATATCTGTCTGCTATCCTAGCGCCGGGCTCCCTCCTTTGTCAAGTGTCACTCCTCTTGAGGAAGCAGAAGTGATCACGAAAAAGGCAGGGGAGAACTGTCATACATGACAGGATCCCGCCAGTGTGACGCTGCCCCGGCGCTCGTGCTCAGTGTCGCCCTCTACCTTCCCAGGCACCTGATAGCCCCGACGTAATATCAGACAGCGGCCCTGTCCCGGAAGAAAGTGAAAAACGTCTTGATGATGATCTTCAGATCGAAGAGGAGAGACCAGTTCTCGATGTAGTACAGGTCATACTTGGTCCTCTCGACGATGGAAGTGTCGCCCCGCAAGCCGTGCACTTGAGCCCAACCAGTCATCCCCGCCTTCTCTTGATGTCTCTCCACGTAGCGGGGTATGATCTGTTTGAACTGCTCCACGAACACGGGTCGCTCCGGCCTTGGTCCGACCAGGCTCATCTCTCCCAGGAATACATTTATGAGTTGAGGCAGCTCGTCCAAAGAGAAGCGGCGTATGAAGGTACCTAGCCTGGTGCGCCGAGGATCCTCCTTGACAGCCCATACCGGTCCCGTCTCGTCCTCAGCTCCCTCCTTCATCGATCTGAACTTGATCATCTGGAAAGGTTTCTCATCCAGGCCCATCCGGTCCTGAGTATAGAAGGCCCGTCCAGGGGAGTCCAGCCTGATGAGCAGAGCGAGGAGCACCATGTAGGGAGATAGCAGTACCAGTCCCACCGCGCTCCCCAGGACGTCCATCGCTCGCTTCAACGTCAGCCTCCAACCGCGCAGGACCGTATCCCGTACCGTCAGCAGCGGAAGACTGCCCAGGTGACCGATGCTGAGATCAGAGGTTATGACTTGGAAAGCACTGGGATAGACCCTGGTGGCCACTCTGGCCCGATGACAATCAGAGATGATGGGCAGAATCTCCTCGCTGGGGGCCTCTGGCAAAGCGATGATGACCTCGTCGATGTCATGAGTACCGATCAGGACGAACAACTCGTCAGCGTTCCCAAGAACGGGTACTCCGAGATCATCGTGCTGCGAATCCGTGCTCACCATACCCGCGACCTCGTACCCAAGCCCTGGCATGCGTTGCATGGCATGCAGGATTATCCGGCCGGTCTCCCCGGTGCCCACTATGAGCACCCTAGCCACCGCAATACCTCGACTCTGGAGGGTCCACATCAGGCGAGCATAGAGCAACCGTCCAAGGGTAACCAGGACAACGGTCAACGTCCAGTTGAACACAATCATCCTGCGAGAGTAGTCCGGACCGTTCCTTATGAGAAAGGAGTTGAAGGCCACGGACATGATGATACCCACCGACACGGCTACAAAGATCGAGTAGAACTCGTCAACGTGAGAGAGACCCCGCTGGCGATGATAGAGCTTGGACAAGAAGAAGACGCTGACCAAGGTCAGTATCTGGACGACGATGACGCCCAGATAGCTCCGCAGATACCCGAGTTCCGCCGGCACGAGGTGATCGCTCCAAAGACGGAGATAGTAGGAGAAGACGAAGGCCAAGGCCATCATCACGATGTCTATGACCACTAGCAATCCTGCAAAAAGGAATGAAGACTTGTCCCTCACCGCCGAGCCTCCGCAGCCGTTTCCGCTCTCTCCCGACGGAAGATCTCTTTCAACATCCCGGTGCCCCCCCGCAAAGCCAGCCCCCCGAGAACCAGGTAGTGGATCCAGAAAGGAGTATCTGCGGCATAGTGTTTGCGATAGAAGATGTACATCGCCCGCCAGAACTCGTGCTGTGCCTTTTGCGGATTTTGTGCGCTGGCCTGCCTCTTATGGTGCAGCACCGTGACTTCAGGATAGTAGTACACCTTCCAACTCGCTTGCTTGGTGCGGAATGCCCAGTCAAGATCCTCCGCATACATGAAATACTCTTCGTCAAGCAGCCCCACTTGCTCAACGACCTCCCCCCTGACCATCAAAAAGGCCCCCACTACGGAGTCCACCTCTGCTACCTCATCGGGATCCAGATAGGTCAGGTTGTACTGGCCGAAGCGCTTGCTATTTGGAAACAGGCGGCTCAGGCCGAAGAGCTTATAGAAGGAGTTCTCAGGCGTAGGAAAGCTGCGCCGACACGCCAGGTCCAAGTCGCCATCGCCCATCACCAACTTGGGGCCCGCCATCCCTGCCTCAGGGTGCGCATCCATGAAGGCAAGCATATCCCTCAAAGCGTCTGGCGGAAGCACGGTGTCTGGGTTCAACAAGAGGTGGTAGCGAGCCTGGAGGCGACGCAGCCCCAGGTTGTTGGCGTAGGCATAGCCTCCGTTGATGTCGCTCTCTATCAGATGAATGTGAGGGAACTCCTCCCGTACCATGGCAGCGCTACCATCGTCCGAGCAATTGTCGACTACGATAGTCTCGAATGCGAACTCGCCTTCGCTGCATAGTACCGATTCCAGGCAGTTACGCAGTAGGTCCCTGGTGTTCCAGTTGACGATGACAATTGAGAGATCGAGCATCGGATTCCCCAAGGGCGCCCCGCCCAGGTGAACCACACTTTACCATACAGTACGTCGTGGGTCAAGGATCTCCAACAAGCCCGAGCATCAAGCCTCGTCGGAGGATCCTTTCTCCTCCAGTTTGCCCAGCGTCATCAACAACCTCTGGAGCATCACCGCCTCGGGCACCATTCCGTCCACGAACTGAGTCTGATTAATGACCGTACGTGGCACCCCGCGCACCTGGTAGTTGATGGCAAGCTGAGGGAATTCCGTGGCCTCCACCATGTCAGCGTTGATGTAGTCGTTCTCCACCGCCATCTTCTGCGTCAGCACGACCGTGCCGGGACAATAAGGTCAAGTGGGAGTGACGAACACCTCGAAATGGACAGGTTCATCTATCTGAGCGAGCGCTTCCTTTGTGGCCTCGGACAGCCCGGATTCCCCCGTCGAGACAGTGTCCATGGCCTCGAGCAGCGAAGCGAGCTCATACCCGGCGGGCATGCCGTAGAAGCGCACGCCATAGTCCTTCTGGCCCATGACGGCGATGGCAGGTATCTTATCCACCCCGTAGTCATCGGCTTTGTCCTTGTCCAGGACGAAGTCGTAGATCACCCCCTCGACCTTGTCCGAAAGCGCGGCCACCTCCTCCACCAGGGCGTGGGTCTCCGCGCAGAACTCACATTCGAGCGTCTGTGTGAATATGACCAGTTGCACCGGGTTGACCAGTCCCTCCAGCCGCTTCCGAAATTGCTCCCTGTCCTCATCCTTCAGCATAGCCACGGTCATTCCCTCGTCTTCAAGAGTGGGGCTGATCACGAAGCATGTTGTCCTGGTTTTCTTCCCAGTGCCCAGAAATTGGGCATGAAGATGAGACGCTCTCCCTCATCCAAAGCTCTCCAAGCCCTTTTCTGGTATCCAGCCAGCTCCGCCTCGCTGGCGACGTTTTTCAGCGTCTCGAAGATGAAATCCCACTCACCCTCAAACTCTTCCCGCAGTTGGCGGTCATCCCACATTGACGCGATGACCCCTGTCTCCACTTCCAGGCCAGCCGCAGAGAACAGAGCCTTCAGACGACGGCCCATGCGGGGATGCGCCCCCTCCCGGCGGAGCGATTCCTCCATCAATGGACCGAGAGTTATGTCCTCTGGGAAGTCTATGCGTCCCCCATAGTCTGGCTCAGTCGTGGCCAACACCGCACCTCCGTCTCTCACCACCCGAGCCATTTCCTCCACGGCCACCGCCGGGCGCTCCACCCACAGAAGCAGGAAATTGCAGAGGACCAGATCGAAGATCTTCGCCGGAAATGGCAAGCAGTGCGCGTCTCCCATCACCCATTGCACGTCGTGGATCCTGTTCGCCGCATATCTGACCATCGCCGGATCCAGATCCAGTCCGATCACCTGGCCGCCCGTGCTCCGGGCCACTTCCTCGGTGATCGCGCCAGTGCCGCATCCGACATCCAGAACCAGATCCGCTCTCCACAGCTCTGCTTGGCGATAGAGGCGGGAGCGGATGCTTCGGGTCCAACGCGCTTGACGCTGGAACTGCCCATCCCATTCCTCTACTGTTAGGCCCACCAGTGATGCTCCGTCCGATCAAGCCGTGTTGCCCCGTGACGGCTATCCATCCTCATGGCGGATTCTAGACCGCCGTTGACGTGCTCTCCACGCAGAGGGTGCCCTTGTTCTCCAGGTAGAGGGGACATCCGCCGCCACACAGCGGTAGGTCATCACAGGTCTGGCATTTGTCCATCACCCAATCCCTGTTCCTGATACTCTCGGCTGTGGGATGATTCCAGATGGATTCCCACTCGTCGGTCAGGATATTACCCAGGCTCGAGTAGTAGCTCTGGCACGGGAGCACGTCTCCATTGGGCTCGACGCACATGTTGTATCTGGCAGCGGTGCAGAACTTCGCCCCCAACTCCAACTCCACGGGATGGAACTCGCAATACTGCGTCGGCGTGTACCAGATTAGCCTCATACGTTTCTCGATCGCTTTGTCGCGCACCCTGATCATCAGCCCTTCCAGGTCTTCTTCAGGAATGCCGATGCCGCTCGACGGCCCTCTGCCTGAGTAGATCAGGCTGTTGCAGGCAAAAGTCTCGATGCCTAGCTCAGACAGGAATTCTATGGTTTCCTCGACACTGGCGGCGTTCAGGGTGGTGAGAGTGGTATTGGTGATGGTGTAGACATCAGTGGCCACGGCATTCTTGATGCCCTGCACCGTCTGCTTCCACGCATCCACGCCCACCATCTGGTTGTGTATCTCCTCGTCGTGGGATTCCAAGGTGATCTGGATGTGATCCAGCCCCGCGTCCACCAACTCCTGAAGATACTCCTCTTCAGCCAGCTTGATCCCATTGGTCAGAATCCCAGCCACCAACCCTACATCCTCAGCGTGCCGGATCAAGTCCGTCAGGTCGGGGTACACCGTGGCCTCCCCTCCAGTGAAGACCACATGGGGAATGCCCAGGTCCCACAGTTTCTCAATGACGCGCTTCCACTCTTCCGTGCTCAGGCTCTCCATGTCTCTGGGGCGACCGACGTAGCAGTGGCCGCAGTCAGCGTTGCAGCGATAGGTCAGCGCCAGGTCCATGCGGTAGGGCGCGGAGACCGGGGTGTCGAAGGGCTCAATCCGCTTCACATCCAGGTATGAAATGGGGCAGATGTCGTCGGTCATGGCCAGAGTAAGGATGGTGTCTCTCAGGTGCTGATGATCCTCACGAGCCCTGTCCGCCGAGACCTTGTACCGTTTTCGGATCTCCTTGACCGCTATGTCGGTGTCCTTCTCCTCCACCATCAGCTTGACGTGCTCAGTGGCGGTCTGATTGAGGTGCAGGATCTTCGCGGCATTGATGATCAGGATACCGTCGCCATCGTGCTCTACTCGCAGATGTATGCGGAACGCATTCTCAGCTCCTTCAGGGGTCATGTACTGAAACATCCCCTTGTTCAGGGGCTCCGGTGCAGAGGGGAAGAACGTCTCCTTCAAGGATGTCCATACACTCATCGTCTCACTCCTTACTACTTCGGGGCACACAGTAGCCCGCGCCGGCGCCATCCATTATGGGCGCGGGCGCGATATCAACCGCCGCTTCTCATAGTCAGCTTCTGGCCCGTGCCCTGCCCGCCTACTTGAACCTCACTGTCTTGGGTGGTCAACGCACGCGTCAGCGCGGCGATGAAAGCTCTTCCCAAGTATACCATAGGAAACGACCTCAAGCAAAAGGGACCGCTGCCTTGCGGACAGAAGCGATCCCTTGTTGTGTTGTCAAGCGGCCGGTCAGGCCAAGTCAGGCCTACCGGATGTCAAACGTCACCTGCACCTGCACTGTGACCTCCAACTGGCCTGGCGATACGAGCGCGCCGCCGCCCCCCTCCATCGCTGGCGCGTATGCTCGCTCCACGTACAACGGTGGTAGCTCCACGAATGACTCGCTGATGATCCGCGGTTTGCCCAAACTCACACCACCCAGAGTAGCAAGGGCTTGAGCCTTGCCTTGAGCATCGGCCATGGCCTCAGCTCGCGCCTGCTCCTCCAACTCAGTGGGGTCGTCGAACGTGAACTGGATGCCATAGATGTCGTTGGCTCCCGCCGCAGTCACGGCGTCCAGAACCTCTCCCACCTGGTCTACCTCACGTATCTTCACTCGCACGGAATTGGACACCACATAGCCGATGACGCGCCGCTCGTCCCCTTGCCAGTCTATCTCCGCCCGGATGCTGTAGTCCACCGTCCGGATGTCCTCCTCCGCTATGTCCACACTCTGTAAAGCTTCCATCACATCAGCCATGCGTTCGTTGTTCTCATCAGCCGCAAGCTGTGCGGTGCTGGCTCTCGTCTCCACACCGATGGTGATCATGGCTAGGTCAGGTTCGGCCAGCGCCTTGCCCTCCCCCATGACCATGATACCCCTCTGCTCCTGGCCGACCTCGCCGGGCTGCACGCTCAGCACCACGAGTGCCAACTGCACGAGCAACACCACGGCCAGAAGTACCAGCCCCACTGCACCGACTATAATCGCCGTTTTCGACATTTGACTCATCCTCCTGATCAGTTTCTTGGGTCAGCGTCCCTCGGACGTATTCCCAACAAGTAGACGCTCTGGAGGCGAAAACTGTTCCCCTCGCATACGTGACGTCTCAGCAGATGCAGTCCCAGGTTCAGATCACTACGAAAAGAGCCCCGATGCTCATCGGGGCTCCTGCGCTCCATGCCGAGAAAGGGACTCGAACCCTTACGGGGTTGCCCCCACTGCGCCCTGAACGCAGCGCGTCTACCTATTCCGCCACCTCGGCTCTATGATGTAGTATATCCTCGCGCCAGAGGCTTGTCAAGTCATTCCACACCCGCTTCACTTACCATCACCCGTCGCGTTTTGATGTACCACTGGGCGACGGTCCGAAAGCGGTCGCTGGGATCCATCATCGGGCTCAACTGCACACCCTTGACCATCTCATCCACGGCGTAGTTGTACACAGGGTAGTACAGTAGCAGGGACGGCACCTCGTCGGCGAACATGTCCTGGAAGTCTCTGTACAGCTCCGCTCTCTCATCCTGGTCGCTGCTTTGGCGCGCCTGCTCCAGCAACTCGTCTATGTCCCTGCTGTCGAGGCCGGCATAGTTCTGTCCATCACCGCCTATCTGTGTCGAATGCCACATCAGATAGGGATCGGGATCGCTGGGCAGATTGCCCCAACTGTACAGAACCGCATCGAAATTGCGGGGGCGCAGTGCCTCGTTTACGACCCAGGAGCTGTCCTCAACCACGGGCAAAACCTTGATCCCCACTTCCCAAAGCTGCCGGGCGATCTCCTCGATGATCTGGCGCCGCTCGGGGTCCTTGTTGGTCAACAGGACGAACTCCAGACTGCGGTCGCCTTTTTCCCGGACTCCATCGCCATCGGTGTCCGCCCAGCCGGCCTCTGTCAGCAGATCGCGGGCCTTGCCAGGGTCATAGCTATAGCGAAACACATCGTCGTTATAAGCCCAGGAGTCTGGCATGATGAGACTGTGGGCCACCACACCTTGCCCATCCAGCATCTGGTCTATGATCCGTTGCCGATCTATGCCCCATAGCAGCGCCTGGCGGACCTCTTTTTCCTCGAAGATGGGCAAATCGAGATTGAGGAACACCAATGTGTAGCCCGACAGACGAGCGGCGTAGAGCCTCAGATTCTCCTCCTTGCGGACCGCCATCAGATCCTCGGGCAAGACCTGGCCCACGCCCTCCACCTCCCCCTGCTGATAGGCCGCGAATACGCTCTGGTAGTCAGGGTAGAACTTGAACTCTATCTTCGACAGCAGGGGCTGCTCGCCGAAGTAGTCGGGGTTGGCCTCCAGAATCACGTGCTCACTGCTAACCTCGCCGATCTTGTACATGCCCGTGCCCACGGGGCGCACACTGAACTGGTTCCGAGGCAGTTCACTCGCGGGCACCTCCGCCAGCAGATGTTGAGGCAAGATGTCGACGGTGGTGTAGTCCAGGAAAGTCGCCAACGGGGCCTGCAAGGTGAAAGTGAGGGTGTAGTCGTTGATCTTCTCCACCGTCACGGTACGCCACATCTCCGACAGGACTGGCGCACCCTGATAGTCCTCGTCCTCTATCGCCTCAATCGTGAACAGCACGTCATCGGCGGTGAAAGGCTCGCCATCGTGCCACAAGACATCGCGCCGTAGGTAGAACGTGTAGACCAGCCCATCGTCGGACAGATCCCAATCCCGGGCCAGTGATGGTATGATCTCTCCCCGCTCGTTGACGGTGGTCAAGCCGGAGAAGATGAGAGACACGAGGTCCCGGTCCACCTGGTTGTACTGGCTAAGAATGGGGTTGATGTAGCTGGGGCGTCCAGCGATTCCCTCCACGTACGTCCCGCCTGTGTCGGGGATGGTGACGGTGGTGGTCGTGAGGGCCACGTAGCCCAGCAACACCACGACCAGAATGACGCCTACGACGGCGATGACCGCCTGCCAACGGATGTGTCTTGTCAAAGCTGGAGCTTGCCTCCTTCCACGGGCTTGGCTCTAGGGACCTGTCGTGCAGGAAGGTATCAAGGCTGTAGTATCACGGAAGCAAGCGCGAAGAGGAAGAAGAGAAGCACCAGGACGATAGTGAGGGTGAACAAGGTTCTCTCGGCACCACGGCGAGTCTTGTAGATCCCGCTATCGCTGCCTCCAAAGATGCCTCCCAAACCCTGTCCCTTGACCTGGAGAAGGACAGCCACAATGAGACACACCGAGATGATGCTCTGCACTATCTGCAAGTAGAGAATCACGCTAACACCTCCCAACTCTCACTACATTATAACATCCGCCCGTTCTCGGTGTCAAGCTGGCCAACCTCTTTCCTTTTGCCCTTGGTTCCGCTATAATCAGGTCAGGGAAAAACGTAGCGATTGGGACGGGTCAGGACGACATATCGTCCTTCAGCAATGGATCAGGACCGAATCAGGAACTTCAGCATCATCGCCCACATAGATCACGGGAAGTCCACTCTGGCGGACCGCCTGCTCGAATACACCGGCACCATCTCTCCCAGGGACATGGCCGATCAGGTATTGGATCAAATGGACCTGGAGCGGGAAAAGGGGGTCACCATCAAGGCCTCGGCGGTGCGCATGCTCTACACTGCTGAGGACGGTCAGGAGTATGAACTCAATCTCATCGACACGCCCGGCCACGTGGATTTCACCTACGAGGTCTCGCGAGCACTGGAGGCTTGCGAGGGAGCAGTCCTGGTGGTGGATGCTTCCCAGGGTGTGGAAGCGCAAACCCTGGCCAACCTGTATATGGCCCTGGAAAACGATCTAGCCATCGTCCCCGTGGCCAACAAGATCGATCTGGAAAGGGCCCGGCCCCAGGACGTGGCTCGCGACATGGAGGAGCTGCTGGGCGTTCCCGCCGAGGACGTACTCCAGACCTCGGCCAGGGAAGGGATCGGCACCAAGGACGTATTGGAGGCCATCGTCAACGTGGTCCCAGCCCCTCAGGGAAACCCCCATGGACCGCTTCGGGCACTGATCTTCGATTCCCACTATGATTCGTACAAAGGGGTTGTGGCCTACATACGTGTAGTGGACGGTGAACTCGCCGGGCGTGAGCACCTGAACCTGATGTCCAATGACACGGCGTTCGAACCCCTGGAGATCGGCATCTTCACACCCGGCATGACCCCTGTTGACAGACTGTCCACCGCCGAGGTGGGCTACGTGGCCACAGGGCTCAAGAACGTCCAGGATTGCTCCGTCGGTGACACCATCACTACCGTGGACAACCCGGCCCAAGAACCCCTGCCGGGCTACCGCCCTGTCAAACCTATGGTCTTCGCCGGCTTCTATCCTGTGGAGGCCGAGGACTATCATCTCCTGCGGGATGCCCTCGACAAGCTGCACTTGAACGACGCCTCACTGGTCTACGAGCCAGAGGATTCGCAGGCTCTGGGCTTCGGCTTTCGTTGCGGCTTCCTGGGACTGTTTCACATGGAGATCATCCAGGAGCGGCTCGAGCGGGAGTACAGTCTGAATCTGCTGGCCACAGCGCCCAGCGTCGAATACCACGTCCTTACGCAGGACGGGAACGTGGTCATCGTGGATCGTCCGGCAGACCTGCCACCACCGACCGAGACCCAGGAGATAGAGGAACCGTGGGTGAAGATCAGCATCTTCAGTCCCCGCGAATACATAGGGCCGATCATGGACCTCGTTCTCTCCCGCCGGGGGGAGTATGAGGGCATGGAATACCTGGATCCTCAGCGGGTTCTCTTGACCTATCAGATGCCGTTGGGAGAGTTCATCGTTGACTTCTACGACCAGTTGAAATCCCGCACGCGCGGCTATGCCTCCCTGGACTATACCTTCTCCGGCTATCGCGCTGGCGCCCTCATCAAGCTCGACATCCTGGTGAATCACGAACCAGTTGATGCACTGTCCCTCATCATGCACCGGGATCAAGCCTATGCCAAAGGCACCGCTCTGGTCAAGAAACTGAAGGAGGTCATCCCTCGCCAACTCTTTGCCGTGCCCATCCAGGCCGCGATAGGGAACCAGGTCATCTCCCGCCAGACGGTGAAAGCGCTACGCAAGAACGTGCTCTCCAAGTGTTACGGCGGAGATGTGACACGCAAGCGCAAGCTCCTGGAGAAGCAAAAGGAGGGCAAGAAGAGGATGAAGAAGATCGGCCAGGTGAACATCCCGCAGGAAGCGTTCATGGCGGTGTTGAACCTCTCCGAGGACTAGGACGCACAAGGAGCGGATCATGCCGTCAGACACCACTCTACTGACCATTCTCCACACCAATGACCTCCACGCCCGCATCGAGCAACTGCCCTTCATCAGTGCCATGGTCAAGCGGATCCGCCAGGAGGTGGCTGACCGAGGAGGCCACACACTTCTGTGGGACGCAGGCGACGCCGAGGATCGCCTCCTGCTCGAGAGCGACGTGACCAAGGGCACGGCCATCATGGCGATGATGAACGTCATCGGATATGACGCCGCTGCCCTGGGCAACGCGGCGGTGATCACCTACGGGCCTGACAATCTGGCGCGCCTCGCGGAAGCCGCCAACTTCCCCATCCTGGTGGCCAATCTCTCCTGGACCGAGACCGGCCAACTGGTTCAGGGAGGTGTCCCCTATCAACTGCTGGAGTTGGGCGGTATCAAACTAGGTATCATAGGAGTGACGGCCGTTATCGATATCTACTCGATCTTCGGAACTTTCACCTTCAAGCCCGCGCCCATTGTCACTGAGTTGGTGCGGCACCTCCGGAACCGAGGCGCCAATGTCATCGCTGTCCTTTCCCACCTGGGGCTCGAAGGAGATAGGGCCCTGGCCGAGGCGGTGAGCGGTCTCCACCTCATCGTGGGCGGGCACTCTCACGACACGCTGGAGGAGCCCCTCATGGTCAACGATACTCTCATCGCTCAAGCCGGCGCATACGGGAGCCACCTGGGCCGCATTGACCTTGAGCTAGACAGCTCGTCCGGACGAGTCCAGAGCAGGACCGGCCATCTGATGCCCGTCGATGCGTCGGAGGCCGATGCCAAGGTAGTAGAGGCCATCGAGGAACAGATAAAGGAGGTACAAGCCCTGCTGAGCCGTCCCGTCGGTCAAACCACGACCTTTCTCGACCTCAACTACTTCCAAGAGTGCGCGCTGGGCAACTTCCTGGCCGACGTGCTGCGTGACAGGATGAAAGCGGACGTGGCCTTCGTCGTCACCGGCATGCTGGACGAGGCGCTAAGAGACGGCCTGGTCGCCTTTGGCGACCTGTGCAGGGCCTCTTCCTCCACAGCCAACCCTGGCCGGACGGAGTTGAGTGGCAGCGAGATCCTGGACGCGCTGAACTATGCCCTGCGGCCCGAGGTGACGCAGGACCGCCCCCCTCCACTGCGGGGCAACCCCCAGGGTATCCCTCAGGTGTCAGGCCTCAAGGTCACGTACGATCCCTATACGGATCCCCATGAGCAGGTGATAGAGGTTCTGGTGGGGACGGAGCCGTTGGACCTGGAAAGGCGCTACACTGTGGCGGCCACGGATTGGGAGCTGGGAGAACTGACGGAGTACACGCACCTCGATCAACGACAGGTCACCTACGATGTGCCCACCATTCTGCGCGAAGCCATGGAGGAGTACTTGGTGGACCACTCCCCTGTGTCCGTGAGGATAGAGGGGAGAATCCAGCCCCCATGAGGCAAAGAACGCTGCCTGGCGGCTACCCCCTTAACTTCTACCTGGCCTTCCTCGCCAATTTCCTCTTCTTCTCCAGCATGCACCTTCTCCTCACGCCTCTGCCGCTATATATTGAGGAGCTAGGGGGCGGCGCCCCTCAGGTGGGACTGGCCATGACCAGCTTCGCCCTGGCGGCCATTGTCACCCGTCCCTACATGGGCCGCCTGGTTGACACCTGGGGTCGCAAGCCGGTCATGCTGATCGGTTCGACGCTGTTCGTCCTTGGTCCTCTCTCCTACACCCTCGCCCACTCCGTTCCCGCGCTGCTGGCAGCGCGGATGTTTCATGGCATTGGCATCGCCGCCTTCACCACCGCCTATTTCGCCCTGGTCGCCGACGTGACTCCTCGGAGCCGCTGGGGGGAGGCCTTGGGAGTGGCAGGTATCGCCCCCGCCGTGTCCATGATCCTCGCCTCGCCGGTCGGGACGACCCTCACTCACCGAGTGAGCTTTCCTGTCATCTTCGTCGGCGCATCCTTGACCGCCCTCCTCAGCCTGGCCGTCACCTTGCTGCTGCACGAACCGGAGAGGAAGAGCGCCGCTCACCAGGCTGCGAATCCCGACCAACCTGGGCTCCTGGATGTGGTCCAGGTGCCAGGCGTGCTTGTTCCATCCCTGGCCACCGTGACGCTGGGGCTGAGTTACGGAGCGGTCTACACCTTTCTACCCCTCTTCGCTGTAAGCCGGGGGCTGGGCAATGTGGGATTCTACTTCACCGTATTGGGGCTCGTCATCATCCTATCCAGGTCTTTCGCCGGACGCTTGTCCGACAGAGTGGGGAGAGTGGCCGTCATCCTGCCCATGTTCATCGTCTTCGCGGTCGCCATGCTAGGTCTGAACTGGACGTACAGCTTCGTGATGCTCATGGTCATGGCTCTCGCCAACGGAATCGGCTTCGGTGCCACACGGGTGGGCTTGGACGCTATGGTGGTGGACAACGCTCCAAGCGGCGCTAGGGGAACGGCACTGAGCCTTGTCTACTTCTGCTTCGACAGCGGCATCGCTATCGGGACCATGGTCATAGGGATCGTCGCCGCTTCCGTGGGCTACGGACACGTGTACCTGCTGGTGGGCGCGGCATGCATCCTCACCGCAGTCGCCTTCGGTGCGGCGATGCGAAAGCAAGCTGCCGCGTAGAGGTCAGGCCTGCCGAGGTGCTCCGCGCCCCGCTTCTTCCAGGACCCCCAGCACTCTTGTCGCGGTGTTCTTCCAGTCGAACTCCTCGAGCCGCTCATACCCCCGCTCTATGAGCTCGGACCGCAGGTCCCGGTCATGGAGCAGTTGGAAGATCGCCTCCGCGATCTCGTCCACCTCCAGCGGATCAACCAGGAGAGCCGCCTGGCCCGCAACCTCAGGAAGGGAGGAAACGCGAGACGTGACGACTGGCGTGCCATAGCGCGCGGCCTCCAGAATGGGGAAGCCAAACCCCTCGTAGAGTGAGGGGAACACCAGCACGTCCGCCGCCGCATACAGGCACTCCTTCTCCTCACCCACGTAGCCGGTCATCACGATGTCTGGCGCGAATGGCGAAGCCTCAATCAGCCGCTCAATCTCGGCAAAGCCCACGCCCGGACTGCCGCCCAGGACCAATTGGTGTGGGATGCCCCGCTCCTTCAGTTGGAGAAACGCCTCCACGATCCGGGGCACGTTCTTCTTCTGGTCCAGACGACCCAAGAACAGGAGATAGGGAGGCGTGATGCCATGACGATTCAGTGTGGAGGCCACCTCGTCGGCTGAGGGAGGCCTTTCGCGACCGGGAGGGGCACCGGAATGGATGACCTCGATGCGGGCGGGGTCCGCGTCATAGATCTGCACCAGGTCCTTCTTGGTGGCCTCGGAGACGCTGATCACCCTGACGGCGCGGCTCAACGCGAAACGTGTGGTCAGCTCCAGATACCATCTAGCCAGCGGGGAGTAGCACTCCGGGAAGTAATGAAAGGCCACGTCGTGAATGGTAGTCACACACCTCGGCGGGTGCAGAAAGGGGATGACGTTGGCCGGAGCGAAAAAGACGTCGGGTCGATCTCTGCGCAGTTCTCGGGCCAGCCGGGTCTGAGCCCACAGCCGGCGCTGCGGTATCCGTCGGGATTCGAAGTTCGGAGGCAGAGTCGCGAACTCCTCTGGAACCTCGTCGTTCAGAAGAAGGGTGTATTCGTTGCTCTCGTCCAACCCGGCCAGGGAAAGGACAAGGTGAAGGGTGTAGAACTCCGTCCCGGTGCGTGGTCTCTTGGCGGCGGGTGAGGCGTCAACGGCTATTCTCATGGCGCGCCTGTACCAGGTCTCTTCTGGGCGACGGTGGTCAGCCCGTATTCCAGAAAAAGGAGTCCCAGAAGGTTGGCCGTCTGCGAGGACAGCACTCGGCGCAGGACACCGTTTCGCCACGAGAGCCTCGCCAAACCGAAGAGCCAGGCCTTGAACCTGCCAACCCTTGTGGTCAAGCCTTCCGCCGACAGCATCGCCACCAGCGCACCCGGCAGATAATAGGCCGGCTGGAGTCTCGCCCCGCCGAAAGCTCTCCTGTAGTCAAAGAAGCTATACACGTGCTCGTTGATACCGGCTTCCGTCTCCTCGTTCTGCACGCGTTTCTCCTTGAGGATGCGTGAACAAGGCTCGCTGGTCAGAGCCAGCCTTCCGCCCGGCCTGAGGACGCGTCCGCATTCCCCCACGACCTGGTCCAGCAGCGCGGTGTGATGGACGCTGGCCACCGAGAGGACCAGATCAAAGATCCCCTCACGAAATGGGAGCCTCTCCATGCTGGCCAGAACGCGCTCGAAGTAGGGTGTGCCGTGGTCGAGATAGACCCTGCCCGTCCCCAGTCCCCCCGCCTTGCTCTCCCTCACCACGTCCAGGGCCACCACCTCGCAGCCAGTTCGTGCCAGATGCGCGCTGGCCCAGCAGCGCCCGGCTCCCAGTTCCAGGACTCTCTCTTTCCCTGACAAATTGAGGTGTCCCATCAGATGGTCGAAGTTGTGGGCCTGCCTCCGCCAATGGGCAATACTGCCGGCATCTGACGACACGGTTTCATCAACGTGGGGCAAGGCCAGGAGCCAGTGGTCATCGAACTCCTCGGACGCGCCCTCCAGGAACTTCTCCCAGCCGGCCCTCTCGCGCAGGACTGCTTCGTCGGGTTGCGGCAGCAGATCGATGATCCCGTCCCTGATGGCGTACACGGCCCCGCAAGTCGCGCACAGCAGTTGGCCGCTTTCGACAGTTCCAGGTCCGAGGGACTCATGGCGCTCCAACTGCCAGTTCCCACCCTCACAGGCAGGACAGACCAACGACTCCAACAGATCCTCTCGCATGTTCAGCCTATCATATCCTCCGATGGGGGCAAAGTCAAGGCAACCTAGCAGGGCCTAGAAGAACGATGTGCGCACGGCCGCTGGATTCATCCTGAGTAGGCCGTATCGAAGGATGCAATCCACCGGAGGGCCGCATGGTAGATCCCGTCGCATTCAGGGGTAGGGGCAGGGCATGCCCTGCCCCTACGACAACGCCGTCGTTTGCCGCACTATGGACCGTTGAAGTCCGGGAGGGAGTTCCTGGCATTAGCGCCGGAATCAATTCCCGCGCGACTGGGCACAACCCCATGAGACCGCCGAGAAATGCATGTCCCCGCTCAAGCAGTATTGCCTGTCGGACAGGTTGGCAACCTGTCCTACTTTCGCGCCATCCCGCGAGGCCAGCCCTGCCCCTACCACCCCGTCACCCGTCTGCGCACCCTTTGCGGAAGGGCAGTCCACAAGAACACCCTTGCGAAGGTTTGGAACCTTCGCAAGGGTAGGTAGCTCCACGGGCCGCACGTGACAGCAATCGGTATCCCTGGTCCTGAAAGGCTGCAGGGCACCCGCCACAAGGTGTAACATCTGGCGCGGGATGTCGGCCCAACCCCGTAGGGGCAGGGCATGCCCTGCCCCTACCACCCCGTCACCCATCCGCGCACCCTTTGCGGACCGCGCAGCCCATTCTCGACAGCATCCTACCTGGAGGATGTCGAAACACGCTTCTCGAGGCTCCCGCCAGATTCATCCTGAGTAGGCCGTATCGAAGGATGCAATCCAGCGGACGGCGGGATTCCAAATCCCGCCGCAGCACAAGGGTGCTTGATTCTTCCATACGCTCCACCTCCCGAGATGACAACACTCCAAAGATGTGATACAATCGGTGGTGAGGATTCCTGTGCCGGGGGCGTCAACGGCTGTGCGAAGACAGGAGGCAGTCTTGAGCGCAGAGAGCAGCTCGGCCAAAGCAACCACGCCTGACCAGGCTCGTCGACAAGTCGAGGGGCTCGTGGAGCGCTTCGCCTCCAACCTGGACCTGTACAAGCGCGCCGAGTACAAGGAAGCCCACGTGAGGGTCGAGTTCATCAACCCCTTCTTCGAGGCCCTCGGCTGGGACGTGCGCAACGTCCAGGGCTACGCCGAGCAGTACAAAGACGTAGTCCACGAGGACGCCATCAAGGTCAGCGGGGCGACCCGCGCGCCCGACTATTGCTTTCGCGTCGGTGGAGTGCGGAAGTTCTTCCTGGAAGCCAAGAAGCCCTCTGTAACGGTCAAAGGCGACGTCGGCCCGGCCTATCAACTGCGACGGTACGCCTGGAGCGCCAAGCTGCCCCTGAGCATTCTCACCGATTTCGAGGAGTTCGCGGTCTACGATTGCCGCCAGCGCCCCAAACCGAACGACAAGGTCAGCGTGGGCCGGATCATGTACCTCACCTTCGACCAGTACCTGGACCGCTTCGACGACGTCTACAGCGTCTTCGCCAGGGAATCGGTGCTGAAAGGCTCTTTCGACCGCTACGTACAGGAGACCAGGCGCAAGCGCGGCACCACCGAGGTGGACGTCGAGTTTCTGAAGGAGATCGAAGGCTGGCGC
>Ga0209979_1000301_pt1 | contig 72220 bp, 70 predicted proteins | sample AnhtaG_FD_183114 | JGI IMG/M metagenome (GOLD analysis project Ga0209979, IMG submission 183114) | Deep subsurface microbial communities from Anholt, Denmark to uncover new lineages of life (NeLLi) - Anholt_01485 metaG (SPAdes) (version 2) | ecosystem: Environmental > Aquatic > Marine > Oceanic...
ACGAGGTAACAGATGCCAACTTCAATATACCGGAACTGAATCAAGCTTTGCTGAAGTGGGAGAATGTGTATAATACTATCCGCCCTCATCAGGCATTGGGATATCTTACTCCACAGGAATTTCTGAAGCACAATCAACAAAATCAGAGAAAGGAGAAAGTGTCACTAATCATATGAACGAGTACACTGTATTGACAAGAACTCACGAGTAGGATAACATGTTGGCGGCAGTGATTTGTTCGAAAACGACTGAATCAATATACTTCTATCACTGAAGACGCTGAAAAACACAACACGGGCAGATTGTCTTGCCGTAGGCGGGGAATACATGAACTGGCAGCAAACCTTACCACTACGCAAAAGAAGGCAGGAGTAACATGAAAGTTCTAGTTATTGGTTCGGGCAAAGTGGGTGCTGCAAGTGCCTGGGATTTAGTCAAAAATAGTGAGGTGGAAGCAGTAGGAATTGTAGGTAGGCGGAAAAGCAACCTTGAGAGGGTGCAAACCTGGATAAATAGTAACAAGCTCATAGTGCATGTTCTTGATGCCAGTAATACCGAGGATACTAAAATATTAATGAAAGAATACGATGTCGGCATTATTTCGCTACCTGATAGAAAAACAAGTTATACGACTGTTGCGGCTGCGATTGAGGCCGGATTAAATATTGTTAACATACTCGAAGAGTATCACAGAAGACCAGACCCTTGTGAGACCGAGGGTTTAAATATTCCAAACCAAATGACCCTGGAAGAGTACGGAGAATGGCTCCATAAGAGAGCCATAGAGAATGACGTGACATTCCTGGACGGATTAGGCTTTGCTCCCGGTTTAAGTAACATCACAATTGGTGAAGCTATTAGAAAAATGGACAAAGTGGAGTCGGCGATAGCAAGAGTCGGGGGCATTCCTGCGAAGGAAGCTAGCGGGAAATACCCCCTGAAATACATGATTACCTGGACATTCGGGCATGTTTTAAGAGAATATATGATTCAAGTGGAAGTGATTAAGGACGGTAAGATTGTGGAAGTACCAGCACTGAGTGACCGTGAAAAATTCAGATTTACCAAACTTAACAAGAACGAGGAATTGGAGTGTGCTGTTACCCCGGGCATGCCTTCTTTTATTTATACGAGACCACAGCTTAATGAATTTGCTGAGAAGACCATCAGATGGCCAGGCCATTACAAAGGGATAGATACGCTGAAGGAATGCGGCATGCTTGACCTTACACCTGTTGACTTTATGGGGATGGAGATAGCACCTCGCGATTTCTTATTATCTGTTATTGGCCCCAAGCTTAAGGCATTAGAGGGCGATACAGACGTATGCGTTATGTGGAACACAGTGACTGGAACAAAAAACGGGCAGAAAATGAGAATCGATTACTATATGTGGGAGGAGGCGGATACAGAGAATGGGATTTCCGCTATGGGGAGAGCTACCGGATTCCCTGCGGCAATAGGTGCCAAGCTGATAGGGAGAGGAGAAATAGAAAAGAAAGGCATAGTGGCTCCCGAGGACGCTATAGAAGGAAAGGTTTACCAAAAATTCATAGAGGAACTAGGAAAAAAGAATATAACCATACTCGAGGTTCCCGAAACAAGTTAATCGAGGATGCCATAGGCATTTGCTGAAGATGCTCTGGACTAGTAGCAATGCTAAATGAAAGAAATAACAAATTTAATAACGGGAGCTTTGCACAATTTCATAAACTGGAAGGCATCCCCATGGTAAAATATTATCTTTCTGGGAACGAGGCAATCGCTGAGGGTGCCATTAGGGCAGGATGTCGTTATTACGCAGGCTATCCTATTACTCCCTCATCCGAAATCATGGAGAGGATTTCAGTCAGGTTTAATGAGATTGGGGGTGTATTCATACAAATGGAGGACGAGATTGCCTCTATCTGCTCAGTTATTGGGGCATCGTGGGCGGGTGCAAAAGCCATGACCGCCACATCGGGTCCTGGCTTCACCTTGATGCAGGAGGGAATTGGATATGCTGCTATGACAGAAACACCGATCGTGGTCGTGGATGTTCAACGGGCAGGCCCCAGCACAGGGCAGGCTACACGGGTGGGAGGCGGAGACATAATGCAGGCCAAGTGGGGTTCGTGCGGAGATTATCAGGTTATCGTCATCTGTCCTTGGTCAGTGCAGGAGGCATATGAACAAACGATTAATGCCTTTAATCTTGCTGAGAAATACCGGGTTCCAGTTCTATTGCTCACTGAGGAAGCAATCGGCCACCTGCGAGAGAGAATAGACGTAGTGAAAGACATTGAGATATTCAACCGCAAGAAGAAAGCAGGTGCAGCCCCTTTCGGTACTGAGGAAAGGGATGGCACGCCGCCCATGCCCACTTTTGGTGAGGGAGAGAAGCTGCTGGTGACTGCCTCGACGCATGACAGTTATGGGTTCAGAAAAACTGACGACCCTCTGGTTCAGGACAGGTTGGTTTCAAGGCTAAATGAGAAAATAATAAACAACAGAGAAAAAATTATTGACTACGAGAATTACTATTTGGAAGACGCCAGGGTGGTTGTTATCAGTTATGGCTTCACGGCAAGGAGTTCGCTATTTGCCGTTGAGGCGCTGCGGACAGAGGGGAGAAAAATCGGGATGCTCAGGCTCAAGACCCTGTGGCCCTTTCCCGATGGCTTGAAAAGGGATATCGGAGCAAGGGCTAAGGTGTTATTTGTTCCTGAGATGAACAGAGGACAGGTTGCTGGAGAGGTAAGGAAATATGTCTCTTGCCAGGTAGCATCATTTACTCAAACCAATGGGGAAGTCATATACCCTAATACCATTATAGAGCAATTGAGGAGGCACTTGTAATGCCCAGGGACATGGAACAATATTTGCGACCAGAACTAACTTCAACCCCCTTCTGCCCCGGTTGCGGTCATGGAATTTTGATGGGGTTGATTTTAAGAGCAATCGATGAGCTTGAGTTAAACATGGATGAGATGTTATTCGTCTCCGGTATAGGTTGTGCTGGCTGGATACCAAGCCCTCACTTTAATGCTGATACTCTTCATACGCTGCATGGCAGGGCTATTCCCGCTGCGACAGGAGCTAAGATGTTTAACCCAAAATTGAGAGTAATGGTTATCAGTGGGGATGGTGATTTGGCGGATATTGGGGGAAACCACCTTATTCATGCCGCACGTAGAAATATAGACCTGACTGTCATCTGTGCCAGCAACACGGTTTATGGGATGACCGGAGGTCAAGTCTGCTCTACCACACCAGCAGGTGCCTTTACACGAACAACAACTCAAGGAAATCCCTATCAGCCATTTGACCTGTGCAAGCTTGTTGTTGCCGCCGGTGCCACTTATGCAGCCAGATATTCGGTAACTCAGCCCTTTGCCCTGAAAGCCAGCATCAAGAAGGCATTACAAATTAATGGTTTTTGCTTCATCGAAGTTCTGTCACCTTGCCCAACCCAATTTGGCAGACACAACCAACTTGATACTCCTGTAGATATGATCAAGGAGCTAATGGACAAGTGCATCACTAGGAAGAAGGCTAAGAACTTACCACCAAAAGAACTGAAGGGTAAGATAATAACCGGAGAATTCACTAATGGCGCCGATTAAGCAAGTTACACTGTGTGGTTTTGGAGGACAGGGTATTGTCCTGGCTGGCACCATGCTGAGTCAAGCAGCTTTCAATGATGGAAAATGGGTTAGCAGCACGAATTCCTATGGCGCAGCAGCTAGAGGCGGAGCTTGTCGAGCCGAAGTGGTGATATCGGATAAGCCAACAATCTTTCCCTACGTCATTGCGGCTGATATGTTGATTGCTATGTACCAGACCGCTTATAACAAATATATTGGACGGGTCAAACCTGGTGAGGGAGTCGTCATTTATGACGAGCGGTTTGCTCCTAAGGAAATGGAAGGCTTGAAATATGTAGGGATTCCTGCTACCAGGGCAGCAATTGAGGAACTCAATAAAGGAATAGCTGCCAATGTAATCATTTTGAGCGCAGCCGTAGAAATGACCGGCGTGGTTACTAGAAAGGCGCTAAAATCTGCAATAGAGGAAATTATTCCAGAAAGGCTGAGACAGCTGAATTTAAAAGCTGTGGATATCGGATTTAGGCTAGGCAGAATGAAGTCCAATCAAATACACCAGGGATAAATAGGGATAAATAAGGAAAGGCGATAGGCTAACACCAGTGGAAGGAAGAACACATATACCGATAGTAGACCAGGAGAGGTGTCGTATGTGTGATCTCTGCCGACTGCTTTGCCCTGACTTAGCCATAACAAAGAAGGGCAATAAGAATCAGATTGAGATTGATTATAACTATTGCAAAGGATGCGGTATTTGTACTGCGGTATGTCCCAAAGGCGCTATTACAATGATACTGGAGGAAAGTGTTGGCTAACCTTCCAACTCCAACCTTCTGATTAGGGGGTATCCTATTCTCTGGCTCTCAACTCTCTATAGCGGAGAGTTGATCTAGTTCAGATAGATTAGTGACATCTTGTATGTTTAACATTGGGTAGTAATCTTCCGTGTCATTGCCTCACGAGATTGCGGAGGCTGCCATAGTCGGATTGAGGAATCTCGCTCCACGCAATGATAAATACAGAAGTGTCACTAAGGTACTGAACGAGGGCGGTGAATGTGGCCAGATATCTGTGCACCGCCCTGAACATTTACTATGCTACTCCCATCTGCTGTACCAGCCTATCAGACACTTGCACCATCATTGCCACGCCTTGATGGATCGAGGCTCGCAATGGACAAAATAATAACTGACAAATCAAAATTCAAAAATAGAAGGCGTTGGGGTCGAGTCACAGACAATGTGGCAAGAGGGTATTTAAGAATGTGGTATGAGGCTTCAGCCTGGAGCTGCTGGATTTCTTCGTTCGGATAGATCAGGACTCAGAACGACAAAAACACACGACTCTGAAGGGTCGCACTACGGGAGCCTGGAGTCAATCTACTCTCCGGTGTTGTCGACCCGGACGCGGATTGCTGCTGAGCAGCAATATGATACAATGAGGAGGAATGCCCTGGAGGCGACTAAGATATTCAACTGGGAGACGGAGTCCAGGAAACTACTGGAGATTTACCGGAGGTTGAGCTATCGCTTCGATGATAGAACAACTTAAAAACATCTGGCAGAGACGGGAACTGCTGTGGTATATAGTCAAGCTCCAGATGAAGGCTGAGAAAAAGAACAAGGCCCTCGGCTTTGCCTGGAGTTTCCTCGACCCTTTGCTATTGCTCCTCGTCTATATTGTCCTGGTGCACTATATATTCGGACGAGGTGGTCCCCAGTTCCCGGTGCTGCTTTTTATCGCTCTGCTGTCCTGGAGGTGGTTCACCTCTTCCCTGAGCCGTTCGGTTACCTCCGTAACTTCAAAAGTGGGGCTGATACAGAGCGTGCGTTTTCCCCTGGCCGTACTGCCACTGTCCGGGATTATTATCGGCTTTTTTGACTGGCTTTTCGGCTTCGTTATTCTGCTGCCCATGCTCTTCATCTTCGAAGCATCGTTGACGGTGAACATACTCTGGCTGCCGCTGCTCTTGCTCATCCAGTTTGTAGGCACCGTGGGAGCCTGCCTGATAGTCGCTGTCGTGGGCACTTACCTCTCGGACCTGGGCAATATCATCCAATTCCTTATCAGGCTGGGTTTCTATTTGTCACCTATTCTATATTCGGTCGAGGGAATGGTGCCCGAAAGGCTTACTATGTTGTACATGCTGGGCAACCCCTTCGCCGGGCTGATGGAATCATACAAGAGCGTGGTGATCCGCGGGGCGCCGCCCAATGAGTATGCCCTGTGGGGCGCTGCAGTTGCTGTCATAGCATTCCTGGGGGGGCTGTGGTACTTTTCCCGCGATGAATACAAGCTGGTGAAGTCAATATAGAATGATAAACGTCAGCGACCTGGGAATCAAGTTCCGGATAGAGAAGCGCCGGCGCTCTCGGGCGTTCACCTTTCTTTTCGAGAGGTCGCACAACCGGCAGCGGCCAACCGACGAGTTCTGGGCGCTCAGGCACGTAAGCTTCACCGTGGAGCGTGGGGAAACCGTGGGAATTATCGGCAGGAATGGCTCGGGGAAGAGCACTCTGCTGCGGGTGATAGCCGGGATTTATCCCCCCGACGAGGGCAAAGTCTCCGTTGGTGGCGAGGTCTCCACCCTCTTCTCGCTGGGCACCGGGTTTAATGCGGAGCTTTCCGGGCGGGACAATATCTATCTGAACGGCATCATGATGGGGCTGACTAAGGAGCAAATAGACGGAATAAGCGACGCCATTATCGAATTCGCCGAACTGGGTGATTTCATAGACATTCCTGTGAGGACTTATTCATCCGGCATGCGCTTACGGCTCGGCTTCGCCATTGCCATACATTGCGATAAGGACATTGTGTTGATTGATGAAATTATGGGCGCTGGCGATGCCGCATTTCGCCAGAAAGCCGAGGCTGAGATGAACCGGATTATGGGCGAGAGAACGGTGATATTGGTGAGCCACGCCATGGGCACTATCGAGAGGTTTGCCACCAGGGTAATCTGGCTCAACAGGGGTGTCATGGCTGCCATGGGGGAACCGAAAGAGGTGATAGAGCAATACCTGGCGGAGTCCAAGGTAAAGAAACGGCCTCCGGATGAGGAGTAGGTGTTGTCTGGCAAAGTCAACTGTAAGCCGGATAATTGGCCGAAGACTTTGATTCGTTTTTTGCTATTACAGGAGCCTGGTAATGAACATACGTCGCCCTCTTCCTACGCATAGTAAGCTTTGGCTGCCTGCAATATCCTCATACTCAGTGCAGTCCCCCGATTCTGGTATATTTATGCCCGCCCTCATGTCTTAAGCAACCCTTTAATCCCTCTTCTAACATCTGGTCTTTCCTTTTGCCTGACAAGAAGTATTACAAATGAAATAAACTGGAACAGCACCAGCAGGGGAAACAGGATGGTAACCACGTCGAATAGTGGTGCCACAAAGAAAGTTCCAAAGCCTTCCTCTTCAGGAGAATAGTATGAGTGAACCTTCGAGAAGATTGTCTTATAGTGGGGTTGCTGAATGAATATCCCTATAGCAACCACAATACTATAATGAGCAACGATGATGCCGGCACCTGTAAGCCAGTCGTCTGCCAGGTAATACTGGCTATACCATAATCCAATGTACATGGCGAGGTTGCCCAGGGCGCCGAGATAGTAATCCAGCTTTTCACCTAATTCTGATGTTCTGCCGGTAAGTCTAGCCCATTTCCCATCGAGACCATCAACGATGAAATAGCCCAGATAGCAAAATGCACCAATCAGGAGTTTGTCACAAAAAAAGAAGTAGGCTGCGGCGAGGATGGGGAGGAAACTGGCAAGAGTGATGACATTGGGGTGGGTTTTCAGGTGCAATTTTTGCATTAATCTTAGTAGTGGTATGCTAAACGGATGCCCAAAAACTAGAGGTGCCCAGTTATCTTTCTCCTTCAGGAAATGCTCGTTAGGTCTCTCAGTGTAAATATTTCTAATCCTGTTTAGCATGAACAAAAACCTTGTTTCGGACCAAAAATCACTTGGGCATGGCTATTATCTCGCCCCAGGCGAACACTAGCCCCAAATGCTAAGCAAACAGTGCAAATCTCAGTTATCTTGTTGATTCTGCTTTCTCCCATAACACGGAATGTCTGCCAAACAGAAAGTCCCTCCAGGCTAACAATATGATGTATTCATTAAGCAGAACATAATATGTTATCTTGAATATGGAGGGCAGTGAGGTTCTCACCGTTCTCTTCTCAGGCTTCATCAGCCTGGCTCTTAAGAGCATCAGTATGCCAAACATCAGGACAAAAGCCAATATAGTTGCCACAAGATGCGGGATTATAATGGTGCCGTTGCGAGCTACGATATATAGAATGGGGATGGCAGAAAGTGTAAACGGCGACACCATAGCCAGACCCTTGTGCGATGGGAATATAAGCAGGCTATATAAGTCCCTGGGAAGCAGGAAATATGCTCGATGTTTGAACATGCACTGTAGCGTTCCTATCGCCGTCCTTTTTCTTTGCTTTATCTGGTCAACCGAGGTCGTGGCACCTGGTTCATTGGCCACAGCTTCAGGTTCGTATTGGATTTTGTAGCCAGCGCGCCTGATTTGTATTGCCATCTCCAAATCTTCACTGAGCACTTTGATGTCTACCTCTATTATGTTGCCTCTCCAGGCGTTTATTGACCCATTAAAAAAACATGCTGATTGTAACGCCGATTCTCCACGGAGCATAACATATTCCAAATCCCAGTAGAAAGACTCAGAAGAAGCGATCTTGTTTTCAGGATTGGAAACAACATATCTGCCTCCAACAGCTCCGATATTGGGGTCTTCGAAATGTGGCATCATCTCTTTGAGCACATTCCTGTCAAAGAGGGAATTGGCATCCGTTACCAGCATAATGTCTCCCTGAGCATGCTGCTTCCCGAGGTTGATTGCCGATGCCTTTCCCTTCCTTTCCCTGGCCCTTACGAGCTTCAGGCACGGCTCAGAATTTGTCTGGTGCTTTTTTACCAGCTCCTCAACAATTTGACTGGTATTATCAGCAGAACCATCATCAACGATGATGATTTCGTATTTCTCCCCCGGGTAATCCAGTTGGAGCAAATTATCAATCCTTCTTTTAATGACTTTTCCCTCATTAAGCGCCGGGACGATAATTGACACATATGGCTCGCAGGAGGAGTCTTTCTTCTTTGGACTCCACCGAAGGGCTATCAGGCCCATGAGTGAGGGATATCCTACGAACTGCCAAATAACCAGAAACGAGAAAACACAAAGCAAAATAATGATTACAATCATCAGTACCTCAGCAATATCGCAGGATACCGGCTTCCCGTTCCCTATCGTTTTGAATGGATTCTATCAAGTCCTTCTTCGTTTCTGCCGCGTTCACGACTTACTGCACCATGTCGCCCTTACCTTTATCTTCAGCCCTGGTTGCTCTCGGGCACTAGTCAATAGTCTAGAGTTCGGAGTTAGATTAGTCAAGCTTTGTGTTAGGAAAAGCGAATGGAATAGCGATTAGCCAGATTTCAGGGCTAAGTGGATTTCCCACACAAAATGAACCTTGACCTTTCCCCAAGTTGGGTATGCTGGTAAAATCACGCAACAAGGCTTGGAATGAGAGGGGCTTTGCCTCTACCTAGGCGATTGCCCCCCTTCATAGCGATGACTTTGGGGGGTACGGAGTCAAGATAGGGAGGCATTAGGAGGAAGACAATGACTACGATTAGAGTCAGGGATATAAGACATAAGTGCTACGTCTCTATCAAAATGGGAAAAGGAGATATGTACGAAATCATTCGCGAAAATATCTCAGGGAAATCGGTCCTGGATGTTAGCTGTGTTGGTGCTATCAAAAGGGCTGTGCCAAAGAATGGCAATAATTACATGCATGGTTTTATCTCTAGGCATGCTAAGTATTGCATTGGTGTTGACTTGAATGAACGTGGGGTCGCGAAGCTTAACGGACTCGGCTATAACTGCGTTGTTGGGGATGCGGAGAATCTGGCTATGGGGGACAAATTCGAAGTCATTGTTGCAGCTAATCTCATTGAGCATTTGTCCAATATAGGGAAATTTCTAGAGAGCGCAAAAGGGCACCTGTCACCCGAGGGAAGTCTTATAATTGCGACTCCCAATCCCTTCTTCCTCTGGAGATTTATCGAGATCATCCTCAAAGATAATTTCGCAATGAACGTAGAACACACTTGTTGGTTTGACCCCAAAACGCTTGGCTGTCTTCTGCTGCAGCACGGGTTTCACATTAAGGCAATGTACTGGAGTACTTCTTATCATGTGAAGCCGCACAGCTATTTCGTCCGAGCGGCTCGTCATATCAGAGGTTATTTTTGCTCGGGTATCACAGTGGTTGCAGATATTCCATAGCACTATGCACATGAGGTTTCAGTGGGTGATGACCCTTGAAGCGAGGCTTGAGCCTCGTGCTGCACGACCCCGAAGGATCGCACTACAGAGTGGAGGGGTGCTTCGCACTGACAGAAAGGGGCAGGGATAGACACCGACACTGCATGCTAGCTGCTCCTGAAAAGGCACGAGGTTAATGTACGAAGGGCTACAGTTCTTTTGCTGTGGCTAGTACCGCCTTCAGGAAGGGTCTTTCTTTCATCTGCTCAAATTCTGCTTCAGTATAAAGCAGCGGCTCAACCGGCAAGGCAGTTAAATCAAAAATCTTCTTGACGCGCTGGGACATCTTGCCCTCAAATTCACCAACTATGAGAAGGTTTAAATCGCTGCCTTCGTTGAAATCTCCTCTGGCAAAAGAGCCGCAGAGATACACCTTCGTTACTCTGTGCTTGCTCTTGAGGCGATGGGCAAACTCTCTCAGTTGCTCATAAATCTTTTCACGGTCATCAAGATTAACCCGGCGTCTTGTCTCAGCCACCTTCGCTCTTCCATGTTAGTGTACTAGTAGCGTAGTTATTGCTTGTTATCTACAGGATAGATTGGGAAAAGGCTACTCAGAATTGGTGGGTTGATTTATGCTCTGGTTATTTTCGCCTGCTTAAGGCGTTCAGGATTATGCCGGTGAAGATGCTCGATATACCGGCGATAATGAGCAGGGTGGTCAGTATTGTACTGCCTATGGCCAGGTCGCCTTTTGTGGCAGCTATGTTGAGTACCCTGATGCCGGTGATGAGACCAGCCAGCAGCAAGACACCACCTGCCAGTCCGAAGAAGAATAAGGGTCTCCTCTGTGAAATCATGGCTATTACCCGACTGAAGACCTCTATGCCATGTCTTATCGGGTTGAGGGTTGAGCCATCCATGGTATATATATTTGAGATTGGCACCTCGCTTATCTTGAGGTTTTTATCGGCGGTGCGGGTTATCATCTCTGATTCTATGGCGAACCCCTTCTCTTTCAAATCAAGTTCGTTTATTGCCTTTGGTGAAAGGGCTCGGAAGCCGGATTCGGAATCGGAGATATTGGTTTTGGAAGCAAGCTGGGTTGAGCACAAAAGGATTTTTTGCCCGATACGGCGGTAACGCGGGGTCTTATCTTTCTGGGCCTCTCTGGAGCCGATGACGAGGTCAAAACCCTCTGAAATGGGTTTGATAAGAGCGGGAATCTCATTAGGGTCATGCTGAGAATCGGCATCCAGGAGAACGAGGATATCTGGCTTTCTCTTCCTTGCCTCTGCCAGTATACTCTGGATGGCTGCGCCTTTGCCTCTGTTTGCGGCGTGGCGGATTACGGTGGCGCCGGCGAGCTCGGCAACCCTGGCAGTGTTATCCGTGCTTCCGTCATCCACCACGATAACTTCATCCACATATTGCCTTGCCTGGAGAACTATGCTTCCCACGTATCTTGCTTCATTATAGGCGGGTATGCCGGCCAGGACATTCACCTCAGTTTGTTGAGTTTCCAACTCTATAAACTCTCTTATTCTACTTCACAGTTACCGATTTTGCTAGATTGCGGGGTTTGTCAGGGTCACATCCTCGATTGATAGCGAGATAATAAGCCAGGAGCTGAAGAGGAACTACGGCGACCATGGGATAGAGTAGCTCATCAACTTCGGGAATCTTAATCCATGAATCATAGATATCGCTTTCCCTGTCGGAGACACCGATAATATAGGCGCCGCGCGATTTAGTCTCCATGGCATTGCTCAGCGTTTCGAGAAAGGTATAGTCAGCGGGGCAAATCACCACTACTGGCGTACCAAGCTCGATGAGGGCTAAGGTGCCATGCTTGAGTTCCCCAGCGGGCATACCTTCAGCATGGATATAGGAAATCTCCTTAAGCTTCAAGGCGCCTTCAGAGGCGATGGCAAAGTTAATTCCTCTGGCTATGTAGTAGAAAGCGCTCTTATCTTTCAGCTTCTGGCTGAGCTTGATAAGCTCGCTTTTGTTCCAGTCCAGAACCTTGGTTATATCGCCGCTCAGGTCAGTAAGCCTGGCTGCCGCTTCGTCAAAGGAGTTAACCATGGCGAAGGACAACAGGTAAAATATGGCTAGTTGAGACAGGAAGGATTTGGTAGCGGCTACGGCTATCTCGGAACCACAATTCAGGTAAATGACCTGATGGCTCAGGTCAGCCAATATAGAGTTAGGTCGGTTGACTATAGAGATAACTTGAGCCCCAGCGTCTCTGGCAGCCTTTACTCCCTCGACTACGTCAGCGGTCTCGCCACTCTGGGAAACAGCTATAACAACGGTGCTTTTGTCCACGGAGTCGGCGAAATAACCGAATTCAGAAGCCATGACTACATCACAGAACTTCTTGCCCACTCTGGAAAAGAGGTATCTGCCGACCAGAGCAGCATAGCGGGAGGTACCACAGGCAGTTATAATCACCTGCCTTGCCCTCAGGATATCCAGGGCAATGTTGGTGAATCTCTTCTCCTCTTGATGGACTATTTGGCTAAGTACCTGAGCTTGCTCCATTATCTCCTTGAGCATGAAATGCTGGTAGCCTCCTTTATGGCTCTCAGTCCAACTATGGTCGAGTTTCTTGGCTCGCTTGACCAGCTTGTTTCCTTGGGCATCGAAGAATTCGATTCCTTCTTGTGTCAGCACCACCACCTCGTTATCCCCTAAACTCATCACCCGATTGGTGTATTGTGAGAAAGCCAGGGCGTCGCTACTAACATAGTAATCCGGGGCATCAGTGCCCACGATCAGGGGAATGGTCTTCCTTGTGCCTATGATTTTGGCGGGGTCATCAAGGGATATGACCAGAAAGGCATAGGAGCCCTCAAGCCTTGGAGCTATATTTAACACAGCTTGTTCCAGAGAGCATCCGTTTTTGAGCTCATCCTCCAGGAGGTGCGGGATGATTTCGGTATCGGTTTCTGAAGTAAATTTGTGTCCTATTTTGGTGAGTTCCTGGCGGAGCTGCTGATTATTCTCAATGATACCATTGTGAACTACAGCCACTCGGCCACCACAATCGGAATGAGGGTGAGCATTGAATTGAGTGACACCACCGTGGGTTGCCCAGCGAGTATGCCCGATGGCAACGATGCCGGGAAGGCTTGCCAAGTCATGTTTCTGGATGACTTCGTCAATCTTGCCAGCGTCTTTCCTTATCAATAGCCTGCCATCGTATAAAGAGGCTATGCCCGCTGAATCATAGCCCCGATATTCCAGGTGCTTTAAAGCCTCGAGGACAATGGGAACTGCTGGCTTCTGACCACAATAGCCAATGATACCGCACATCTTAGCCCTCCTTCACCTCACACCTCTCCAGTTCCTTGAGTTGCTTGAGCTCTTTGGGTTCATTGAGTTTGTTGAGGTCTTTGAATTCCTGGGGTTTGTCCTTATTTAGGAGATACCTGATGAAGCCAGATAATAAGCGAGCTGCTTCGTCGGATTTGGAGTAGAGTTCTTTGAATTTCTCTTCATTAACGTAGCGTTGGTCTAAGGCAACATAAAGCTGGCTTTGGACTTCTGCTGCTGAGCCTTTGGCTATAAACAAGAATTGAATAAACTCTTTTGTTGTCCGTCTTGAGAACCCTTCAGCTATATTGGACATTATCGAGACCGCAGCACTTTGGATCTGCTCTCTGAATTTATAATCATTGCTAGAGTCCCTGTTAGATTTCACAGCGTCATAGACCATTTTCGCCAGCACCCTAGACGCTTGCCAAGCTTTAATATCCTCGAAAGTCGTAATTTTCACTGTATAAACTCAATAAACACAACAAACTCAATTAACTCTGTAAACCTCTCAGTAGTTCTTGCCTTTTGCCTTCGTCGAGTCTTGTTTCATTGTCATATACCTGGTATCGAGGCTCAAGCAAAGCCATCTTATTCGCCCCCAGGTCGTCACGCAAACACACCTGGGGTCCCACGGAAGAATCAGGGCCGACTCGAACCCCGGGCATGAGGCTGGCATTTACTCCGATGCGGCAACCTCGACCCACAATTGCCCCCAGTTTATCATATCCGGTATCTACCAGATTATCACCGACCTTTATCTGGATATTCCCTTCGTCAAGGCGAAAGTTAGCCAGCACAGTGCCGGCGCCCAAAGAGCAATTGTCGTCCACTATGGAGTCACCAATGTAATTGGAGTGGAACCAGCAATTATCGCCGATGTAGGAGTGCTTTACCTCAGTGGAATAGCCAATAACGGAGTTAGAACCAATGTGGCTGTAGTCTCGCACCAGAGCATTATTGCCAATGATGGAGTTTGCCCCGATATACACAGGACCTCGAATCACAGCATTTTCCAATACCTTGACATTGTCGCTCAGGATAACTTTTCCTTCGATGTTCGATTTATCAGAGATGCGGGCTGAAGAGGCAATATAAGGTTGAGCGTTGTCCAGAAAATACTCCATTACTTTGAAGATATGCCAGGGATATTTTATTGGTGCCCAGAAATCGCTATAGAGAATCACCTTGATCTTGTGTCCTCCCTTTACCATGTTATCCAGTGCGCATTCATAGACATCATCCTTGGTTGTCTGCACGGTTTCAATATAGCGTAAAAGCTCCTCAGAGTTTTTATGGCAGTGAATCAAGATGTTTACCAGGTTGCTGGGTTCCTCACCGGGATTGGGCTTTTCCACGATGTGTAGTAACTCATTTTGAGAATTTACCTGGAGGTAGCCTCCCGGGAAGTAATTCTGGACTTGATAACCCAGAATATGGGAGGAGGCAGTAGCTTTTTCAGCTTCGGTGATGATTTTAGTGTACGCTGAGCTTGAAAAGACGTCATTGGGATTTATTACCAAAAGCTGCCCGTTTAGGAAGGGCTCAGCGCTTTTCAGAGCGTCAGCGATGCCTGATGGCTCCTTTTGTAGAGCAAGGTCGACTTTTACCCCAGGAATTTTTTTGGTTATTTGCTTTATCTTTGCCATGTTTTCTGGATTCCCAATGATTACAAAATGACCTAAACCTGCCTCGCAGGCTACTTTGATTTGATGCTCGAGCAATGACTGGCCAAGAAAATCAAGGAGGAACTTATCTTCAGTTATGGGAAACATCCTCTTGCCGCGGCCACCACAGAGAAATACGCCTTTCATCTGTTACCCTCCACCAGATTTTGAACAAGCTCTTTACCTTTGCTTATAAGCTCATTGGTCTGTGTTTGCGACGTTGACTCAGAGATTACCCTGATGACAGGCTCAGTGCCACTGGATCTGATGAGCATCCAGGAGTCGGGAGATTCCAGCCTCAGGCCGTCAAGACTCTCGATTTTAGTCGGGATCTTATCGGGGGTAAAGAGATGGGCCCTTTTCTTTATTCGAGCCATAACTGACTCCTTGAGTTCATTGGGACAAGAAATTCTGGCTTTTTCAAAGTATAGTCTGGGGATACTCTGGAAGAATTGCCTGATTTCACCGGGATCAGTTAGCTGACTTAACAGGGTTAGAGAGGCGAAAATACTATCGGGGTAATAGCCCGCCTCGGGGATGATGTAGACGCCTACTTCCTCTACTCCTAAGGCAGCATCGAGCTCCTGGGCTAGATGAGCGACGGCGACATCACCGACTCTGCCTCTGACCACTTCTGCCCCAAGGTCCTTCACGGCCAGGTCAAGAAGAGTTCCAGCCTCTACTGTGGTGGCAACCTTTTTCCTTCCTGTTTTCTTGACGACCAGTCTCGAGATGAAAGCAATTGACTCATTGAAGCCAAGAAAACCTTCTTTATCGCAGAACACAACGCGGTCGGCATCGCCATCAAAGCAAATAGCTAAGTCAGCATTATGTTGTCTCAGGAAATTAACTGTGCCCTGGAGAGTGTCTTCCTTGGGTTCGGGATTTCTCCCTGGGAAAAGGCCATCGGGCTCGTCATTTACAGGTAACACATCAAGGCCCATCTGGACAAAGATGTCGCTGGCAAACTTGGAGGCAGCGCCATTACCGGGATCGACAACTATTTTCAGGCGGTGATTAAATCCTGGCAGAGAAAACTTGCCTTTAATAAAAGAAAGATATCTTTGTTTCGCATCCTGTGCCTGCTCCAAAGTTCCTCTCTTCCCCTTACGGAATTGTTTTCCGAAAAAAATCTTTTCTATCTCCGCCTCTTGAGCCTGGCTATATCCCAGCGAATTCTCGGTGAAGAGCTTGATTCCATTGAACTCGGGGGGATTATGAGAGGCAGTGACCATGATTCCAGCGGCGAAGCCCGATTCCCGGGTGAGCAATGCCAGCGCCGGGGTAGGCAAAATGCCCAAGTCAACTACGTTTATGCTACAACAAAGCAAGCCCGAGTTGACTGCTTCCTTAATTACATCCCTGCTTATTCTGGTGTCGGTAGCGATACAAGCCGTGGAATCTGGAGGCAGTGTAGTGCCTATGGCTAAGGCAACCAGGCGGCAGAAATCAGGCGATAAATCCTGGTTGACTATTCCCCTGATGCCACTGGTGCCAAATAATTTCCTTGTCTTCATTCCTGCCTTAAGCTGAGCTAAATAAAACATAGCACTGAATTAAGTAGTTTGCAACAACCACACGGTATAATAGCATATGTTAAACTATGCCTTCCGGTCATAAGCAGCGCTGTTTTGGAAACATATAATGACATTGAACATATGGGACATAGCTAAGTTTCTGCTAGTTACTGTTTCGCCCATCAGTGAATTGAGGGGAGGAATACCGTTAGGCATACATTTGGGGCTACGTCCCTGGTCTGCCTTCCCTATAGCGGTCGTTGTTAACGCTCTGATATTTTTCCCCATATTTTTCGCCTTACCTTTGCTACATGATAAATTCCTGACCCGAATCCCGTTGTTCGACAAGTACCTTGATAGCTTAAGGAAAAGAGGTGAGCCGAAAGTAGATAAATATGGCTTTTGGGGACTGCTCTTCTTTGTGGCCGTGCCCTTGCCTATTACTGGGGTATATACGGCGACCATTTTGGCCTGGCTGTTGGAGATGGATTGGAGGAGGGCCTTTCCTCCCATAGCAATCGGTGTAGTGATAGCTGGTGTTATCGTGCTCTTGGGCTACCTGGGTGTAGTTGAGGTGTTTAGTATCTTCGCCAAAAACTAGGAGTAGTCGTAGTTGACGTCGTAGTGCTCTTAATAACGCGCTTAATAGAGTTAGGGATACTCAGCATCCCATGGATTTTTTCAGGCTGGCTGAATTAGATTCCCATAAGCAATCCAGGAATGCTTTTTACCGTAAGCGAACACAATGACCTTAGATGTAGCCTGTAACCAAAGGCTGGGTATCTTGGTGTACAGATACCCAGCCTTTCCGGTGATTCCACTACCCGCAGTATTAGCTTTAACTCTTTCCTATTCTGAACATCTTGGTCCCGCATACGGGACATACGCCTTGAGTGGCCGGCCTGCGGTTCTTCATGATGATGCTTCTGGGATTCTTCATTTCTCTCTTGGCACGACACTTCATGCAGTATGCTTGCATCTGTTCACCTCCCTTTTTATACTTTATACAAGGATAAGCCATCCATTACTCGAATGTCAATAGTTTTGCCTTAAATTTTCCTTAAATATCAAAAAAAGTCTTGCTACTTGTGTGTTATTCCTGATTCCACCACGGCGAGGAAATTCATCAAATGATGGTGGTCTGCTTTAGAACTTTGATGACCGAATTTCATCCTGATGAAATCGGCATGAATACTCCCCTGGCAAGTCCACTGGTGGCGGGTTGTGTTACCTGCTTTTAGTCAATTGCAAAACTCCCTTATAATCCTCCCTTCTCTGGTGGGAGGGAATTTGTACCACACAAAACAAAGGACTTCGTAAGGCTCTCGGACACCCTGACAAGGGGGAGGGAGGGCACTCTCGCCTTTTCCGCTTTGGTCGAGATTCCGATTGAGGGAGAGGAATTCCACACGAGGTTAGGAGGTTAACTATGAATGCTTTGATACACGAGTTAGACGAGATGTCGCTGGAGTACCTGTCGTGCCTGCTGACTTGCTCGGGCACGGTGACTGATTTGATTTTTTATTTCTAATGGAAGTTCAGCCATGGTCTTACCTGTCTCGGGAAGGAGAAAGATAGGGTCATAGCCAAAACCATTTTTCCCCTTAGCCTCAATGGCAATCATGCCCTGGCACTCGCCATAGCATAGCTCTGAGTGACCTCCTGGAGTAGCTATGGCAATGACGCACTTAAAACGGGCTGTTCGTTGTTCCCAGGGAACGTCATTAAGTCTAGCTAAGAGAAAGCTCACCCTTTCCGCATCAGTAGCAGCTTCACCAGCAAAGCGAGCTGACTTAACACCCGGCTCCCCATTAAGGGCGTCCACCTCCAGTCCTGAGTCATCGGCAAGAGCGGTAAGCTGGCTTAATTTGGCATAAGTAATGGCTTTTAACCGAGCATTTTGCTCGTAGTTATTCCCCGACTCGGTGACGGCTTTTGCTATTCCTTCTTCGGCCAGCGTGGTTATTTTATAACCAGGACTATCCAAGAGAAAGCGATATTCTCTGATTTTCCCTGGATTGGATGTAGCTAAGAGAAGCTTCGGCATGCTGTCGTTAGATATCTTGAAATCTTGGTGCCAGCTTCTTTGCCACTTCGGGCATGGTGGTGTATTCCATTTCCTCAAGCGGCAGGCGATGTGGCTCAAACGGACCCATTCGGCGCAGGAAATCCGCTACAATGTTTGCTTGATGACGAACCTCATCGAAAGCAGGGTCATCGAAGAGGTCACGAGGCCCGACGAGCTTGCCATTAGCAAGTTGGAAACCAGCGGCTATTACTCTTGGTGGACCATCGAAGCGGCAAGGATTGCTTTCCCGGACAGCTACAGGCATTAAGGGGCCATGGTGAGAGCCTCTCATCCAGCCTTCTACTATGTTAACAGAAGCAAAGGGTTCCAGTATTTCACCCACGGCGGGGAATTTTCCCTGGGAACGAACGATACAGACAGGGTCATCCTTGCCTATGTATCTGCCTGCCATGAGAGATAATCTCTGAGTAGAGGAGACAGCAGCGATTTCACCGCTCTCCTTATGGTACACCGCTTTAACGGCATAGCGGCCTGGTGCGCCAAGAAAAACTAGCATGTCGTAAATTTCCTCGGGAGCGTTAAACCTGATTTTCTTGCTCTCTTTGACGTCGTGGACTTCAAATGTGAAGCCAGAGTGCATATTAGAAGCAATAACTAGTCCAATAGTGTTGAAAGGGTCAGCAAATATTTTATATAGCGGCAAATTCCAGGCACCAGATGCTGTCTTATCCGCCATAAATATAACTATGGTCTCCGCCTCGCGCTCGGAAAATTGCATCTCAGCCGTACCAGGTCCCATCCCCTTGACATTACCGGAGAAAGCATCAGATAGAAGGTCTTGCCCGGCACCATGTAGCTTCAAGCGCTTAGCTACATTGGTGCATTCCACAAATGTATCCCAGGCTAATTTGTGGATTTGTTCACTATCTTCGCCCTGTTGGTGAGTCATTATCAACTGGAGATCGTCGCCACAAACTGTAACGTGATGGTCTATGAGCAGCCCCTGGCTCTGGGCATGTTCCAGTTTTTCCTTAGCCTTTTGTATTACATCGGGGTGGCTGGAGGAATGCCCGACATAGCCACCGACATCTGCTTTGATAACGCTTAAAGTTAATTCCATTTCACCTCCTATCGTAGTTACGGCTGTTTAATTTCGGCATTTCGGCAGCCTTTCACCTCCAGATTTTTGCAGTTGCTCCGATTGAATCTAAGCTCCGCTGCCCAATTTATTGGACAACAGTATTTTTAAACAAATCTTAGTTTAACAAGAAAGAAGTTGAACGTCAAATTGGGATGACAATTACCCCTTCTTCACTACTACCTAAAGTGTCCACCTTCTTTCGGTGACGCAGCAAAGCAGTGTAAGCTGCCACCGCGGCGTCACAAAAGTTATGGTCGAGCATACCAGAATATGGCCTCAGACTAGGTAGAATGTCTCCTAGCTTATCCCTGAGGAAGCTCATCCCCTGTTTGGTAGTTTTCCGGGGCACGGTTTTGCCAAAGAGGCGGACTTTGCTAGCGAAGGGATAGACCTCAATGATTTGACTAACCTGCTTCACCTCGCGACCAATGCTAGCTTTGAGCTCGATGCCACGGTAGATCAAGTCCTTGATAAAAGTCTTCTTGCTAGTGGGGTAACAAGAAATTCCTTGTTGCCTCAATTCTTGATCACATTGCCTGTTTTTCCTTGGGAATTTTGGCTTGCAAGGACAACTTTCCTCAAGACAGCATAACCCCAATGGCAAGCTCAAGGGGGCATCGATGGCTATTACTTGAGGTGAATAGAAATTTAACAGAGCGACGATATCTCTATTCTCTGTTAAGAAGCCGAGGTAAACAAGTTGTGATTTATCATCCAATCCCAAACAAGCACTAGGTTTGGCTTCTGTTGACGTTAAATCGATGCCAAAGAAAGTGGGATACTTCACGTTGCTGAAGAAGACTTTTTGCCTAACCGTTTTAATATCTCCCTAGCTGCCACTATACCTGAGGCTGAAGCTTGGACTAAGCCTCGACTGACACCAGCGCCATCGCCAGCAGCGAATATATTACCGATCTCGGTCTCTAAACAAGGGGTCAACTTTAGCTGACTAGAGTAAAATTTAACCTCTATCCCATAAAGCAAAGTATGGGGGGAAGCGACGCCCGGAACCAGTTTGTCCATAGCTTGAAGCATTTCCACTATACTCTTGAGATAGCGATAGGGGAGGGCAAAGCTCAAATCTCCGGGGGTTGCCGCCTTTAAGCTTGGGGCGATGGGACTATCCTGGAGGCGGGCTTGTGTGGAGCGGCGACCATCCATTAAGTCCCCCAATCTCTGCACTAACACACCGCCACTAAGGATATTAGCCAGCCTTGCCAGATGCTTACCATAGGCAATAGGTTCATGGAAAGGCTCGGTAAAGGTGGTGCTCACTAAAAGGGCAAAGTTAGTATTTTTTGTCCTGGGCTGGGTATAACCAATGCCATTGACCGTAATCACAGGGTCGGAGCCACCTGTGGACTCCATGATTACCTCGCCTCCAGGGCACATGCAGAATGTTCTAACCCGGTCATTGAAACTTTTAGAATAAAACTCGAGTTTTGATTCATACAATGTCGAAGTTAGCTTCTCCATTGTTGTCATTGGTACTTCAACTCGGCAACCTACATCTACAGGGTTGGAATAAAGGCTTAGTTTAAGCCTCTGCGCTTCGTTGCATAACCATTCTGCTCCCTCTCTCCCTGGAGCTAAGATTAAGTAGCGACAGCTTAAGCTTTCACCATTGCTAGTTTCAAGAGATTTGACCGACCTATCGTCAACTACAATATTCTTAATTGTTGTTCCCAGCCTTATGTCTAATTTAGGTGACAGATAATTCTGCATAGCCTTCAATATTTCGTGGCAGAACTCTGTTCCCAAGTGACGTAATTTAACTGGGGTTAATGTGAGCCCGGCTAAGGTAGCCTCTCGCTCCAGCGCGGCCGTATTTCCCCCCATTCCATAAACCCGGGAGGGAGCGCCAAATTTGAGATAGACAGAATCAACATAATCTATGAGTGCACGGGCTTGATCAGAACCTACCAATTCTTCGAGCCGTCCACCTATCTGGGTGGACAAAGTCAGTTTGCCATCACTAAAAGCTCCAGCACCTCCAAAACCACTTACTAAATGGCAGGGTGAGCAGAGCACACAGCACCTACTTCCGTTTTGAACGGGACAAACACGAGCATCAATTTCTCTTCCCTTGTCTAGAAGCAAAACATTAAGGCCAGCATTACATAGTTCTAAGCTAGCGAATATACCTGCGGGACCGGCACCGACTATGGCGACATCATAACTTTTGGCCATCTAAACTTATTCTGGTGGTTACTGACATAACTAATCAGTTAAAAAGTTTCTTGATTTGGAGATTTCATCGGCTGTGGAGTATAGGTCGAATTCTCTCCTTTCCACTTTCACAATATAACTACTCAGTTGTTCATCTTGCCCAATTGACCTAAGCAAGTTATAAGTTAATTCTTATTCTATAGTTTTTTAGGGATCTGCTTTCGTTTTCTACCAGCTTGATTACGCGTGGTAGGGTCAAGCTTTCCCCCTTAAGCACCTGTTCAGCGAGCTTCATGGTGTTGTTCCATTGTGCAGTCATAGTAGTTTACAGCTTTCTAGATTGCCAGTCAAATAAGTTTAGTGGGGTTGTTCAAGTACATCCACTTGCCATTTTGAGCCCTTCAGCACTTGTCATCCTGGCCCTGAACGGAGTGAAAATGACATTGCTAAATGCTCTCTTTGCTGAGATGGCGAAGAGGTTCGAAGCTAAATTTACTTGTGCCGGATATGTTTATAGGCAGACTTTGGCAAAAAATGCTTAACGTGTTTTACATTTCTTCACAGTGCTTTTTTGCCCAGAGGCATTATATACAGGGGCTTAATTTGTTCTTCTACCCCGAGGACTTTTCTTACCTCTTCATCATTAAAAGCGCCGATTTCCACTGTGGCTAACCCCAAAGCCACAGCTTGAAGGTGGATGTTTTCACCCACATGTCCCACCTCTATGTGAACATATCTTTCTCCGCGTCCGCCATATCTATAGGAAGTCCTGTGATAAAGAGCACAGATGACAATATCTACGGGGGCGTCGATAATAAATTCTTGGTCCAGAGCTGCTCTGGCTAAATCTGGTCTTAAATCCCCCAGTTTGTGCAAGCTCAAGGAATGAGAATCTACTTCATAGCGGTAAATGCCAGCCTGTAATGCTTCTGGAGCTTGTCCCGATTGCATCGGGACCTCGCTGTCAATGACACCTTGTTTGCCAACGAGCACAAAAATCTCCAGGGGATAGGTAGCTCCGGCACTGGGCGATGCTCTGAACGTTCTCCCCCCGGTAATGCCTTGGGCTGACCAAAGTATCTGACTCAATTGAGATAAGTCTAGTGGATCCCCACGGTATCTACGAACCGCTCTGCGCCTTAGTATCGTTTCCTCTAATGAAACCTTGCCTTTCAATTGAGGGGAGGGAAGCTTAATTATGGTTTGCCTCATGCCAAGTTCTTCGCTACCTTTAAAATGACAAATACCATTTAGCCCTTGATAACGCCCATAGGTATAGCCATAGCCACTTTTCTAGAAATACCAGCCTGGTGAACCACCTCTATAACTTCAGTGATATCTTTGTAAGCTTGGGATGCCTCTTCAGCCAGCGAAGGGATGTTTCCCGCCTTGATGGTAATACCTCTGTTCTCTAATTCTCGAGCTACATCTCTTCCCTGCATACTCCGCCTGGCAGCACCGCGACTTAACGCTCTCCCGGCACCATGACAAGTGGAGCCAAAGCTCTCAGACATGGCCTTTTGAGTGCCCACGGCAACAAAGGAGCAACGTCCCATATCTCCGGGCACGAGCACAGGTTGCCCTATCTCCTTGTAGCGCGTGGGAGTATCCTTATGGCCTGCCGGAAAAGCTCTGGTAGCTCCTTTGCGGTGAACGCAAACCCTAAGCTTGCGACCGTCTACTATGTGTTCCTCTATCTTAGCGATGTTGTGGCAAACATCATAAACCTGTCTCATGCCAAGTTTCTCAGGGCTTTTACCGAAAATTTTAGAAAAGCTTTCTCTAACCCAGTGGGCAATGCACTGCCGGTTAGCCCAAGCGTAGTTAGCAGCACATGCCATAGCAGCTAAATAATCTTGACCTTCCGATGATTCTATGGGAGCGCAGGCAAGCTGCCGATCGGGGAGCTTTATGCCGTACTTCGATACCGCCCCCTCCATGACACGCAGATGGTCAGTGCATACTTGGTGACCAAAGCCGCGAGAGCCTGTGTGAATTAAGACTAATATCTGACCTATCTCAGTGATGCCCATAATGCTAGCTATGTGGGAGTCGAATATCTCCTTCACCACCTGAATCTCGAGAAAATGATTTCCTGAGCCTAATGTGCCTGCCTGAGGCATACCTCTCTTTACCGCCTTATCGCTTATCTTAATAGGATCGGCACCACCGAGACATCCACCTTCTTCAGTAGCATCCAAATCTTCCTCGGAGCCCAGGCCACGTTTCACTGCCCAACGAGCTCCCTCAACCATCAACTGGTTCATCTCTTTTTGACTTACCTTTATCCTCCCTTCAGAGCCAAGGCCTGATGGCACATTATGGAATAGTGCATTAATGAGTTCATAAATTCTGGGCCGCACTTCAGCTTCGCTAAGACTGGTACGCAATAACCTTACACCACAATTGATATCATAACCTACTCCCCCCGGGGAAACTACGCCATCCTTAATATCCATGGCCGCCACTCCGCCTATAGGGAAGCCATAGCCCCAGTGAATATCCGGCATGGCAAAGGAGTAACCTACTATACCGGGGAGAAATGCAACATTGGCGACTTGCTCTAGCGTTTGTTCCTCACATATAGATTCCAGCATTTCCTGACTGGCATAGATTAGACCAGGAACCTTCATGCCAGTTTTATAATTCTCGGGAATCTTCCAGCGATAATCGTCTATCTTAATAAGCTGTCCTTGCCATCGCGCCATGTCCTTAGCTCCTAAATATCGAGGATTATCTGTGCTTTGCAACCATCCCCGTTTTTATCTAGCTTTAACATATGATATGTGGCTGCTTTTACCCCTATCTTTATCTTATGTTTCATGGGGTCGAAGCCTTCTCCATAACAGGTAGCCTTAAGTTCATTGTGAGTCAAACGTTTAATATCAAACCGGTTGAACAAAATACGTTCGGCATCAAAGAGGTAAATGAGTTCGTTAAGCCATTCAACGAGCAGCCTATCTCTGCCCTCGCTGCTTACTTCCAAATCAAGGTGCAATTTCTCTTCAATGCTTTCAGGCTCAGTGATCAGACTAAACAGAGCCAGAGCAGCGTTGGAAAAGAGTTCCTCGACATCTGTCCCATATGCGACGATGCCAACATCAGCAACATGGTCAATGATTTCAAAAGCCCTTTTCACTTCTACAATATACATTATACCAAAAGAGCAGCAGCATCTCTATTTACGCTTGCTTTTTTTGCACTTCACTCAAGCAGTCGTTACAATCAATGCTGAGGACGGTGAAGGGGCATCTTACCCATGCATTACTCAATTTGGCAAATTATCAATTACCCTGTATTATTAAGATGGCAATGGGCAAATATCCTTGTCAAACTTGACTTTTCCGAGTGGAAAGTTATATGGTTCTAGCGATTCAAGGAGCAAACACTAAGGGCAAAGCAAATCTACACCTAGCAGCCCATGGCAAGGGATTTATCCGTGAGAGGTAGATGGTAATGCCTCCCCAGTATTATATGGAATGTGCTCTGTCTCTGGCTAGATTAGCTATGGGATATACCAGCCCTAACCCAGCAGTGGGGGCAGTAGTTGTTAAAGACGGACTTATCGTCGGCATGGGGTATACTCAACCAGCTGGCTCGGAGCATGCTGAAATTATGGCACTTCGTCAGGCCGGTGATAAGGCGCAGGGTGCTACCATGTACGTTACTCTGGAGCCTTGCGTGCATTATGGGCGTACTCCACCTTGCACTCAAGCTATAAGCGATGCTGGCATTTCAGAAGTCTGTATAGCCTTGCTTGATCCTAACCCAATGGTTTCAGGGCACGGGGTAAGCAGGCTACATGAACGAGGCATCAAGACCTATATGGGTATGTGTCAGCAAAAAGCTTACGAAATAAACGAAGCTTATATTAAGCACATTACTACGGGTTTACCATTTGTCGTGGCCAAATTCGCCATGAGCCTTGACGGCAAGATTGCTACTAAAACAGGTGATTCTAAATGGATAACCAAAGAAGAGGCGAGGAAGTATGCACATGCTTTGCGTCATACTGTTGATGCCATAATGGTAGGCGTTAATACCATTGTTGCTGATAATCCTCACCTTACTGCTAAAGGCTGTGGTGGTAGAGGTGGCATAGGGAAAATGCAGCCTCTACGCCTCGTTGTTGATAGTAAAGGAAGAGTACCATTGAACGCGCATATTTTTGAGTCACCAGGTGAGGTTTTGCTTGCTGTAGCAGCACCTTTTGACCCTGAAAAGAAGGAAAAATTTATACAGTTGGGTGCCGAAGTGCAGGAGTTACCAGCCAGGGAGGGTTCGGTAGATATTGTGGAGTTATTAAAGGTGTTGGGGAGGCGGGAGATTGTCACTGTCTTGGTGGAGGGGGGTGGCAAACTTCTAGGTTCACTTTTTGACCACCACTTAGTGGATAAGGTGTTGGCTTTCATTTCACCAGTCATTATTGGCGGCTATGAGGCTGTGAGTGTGGGGGGGAATGGCGTTGACAATATGGCTAAGGCACTGCGCCTTAGTCGAATTGACATCAAGAACCTTGGCGATGATATATTAGTTAGTGGATACGTGGAGAGATAATTACCGCAATAAGCGGAAGTTTTTAGGGGCATAACATGTTCACCGGGATAGTTGAAGAGATTGGTATAGTGAAGGAAGCAAGCCAGGATCGATTAGCCTTCGAAGCCCATAAGGTGCTTGAGGAGACGAAAGTGGGCGATAGTATGGCGATTAATGGCGTTTGCTTAACTGTTGTCTCCTTGGAAAATCGCGGCTTTAGTGTTAATGTTATGCCTGAGACGTTACGCCGCACTAATCTTGGTGGACTTCATTATAACGACCAAGTAAATTTAGAAAGAGCACTAGTAGTGGGGGGACGCCTTGGTGGCCATTTTGTATTGGGGCATGTTGATGACACGGGAGAAGTAATGGATGTAACTAGCGAAGAAACCGCCCGTATTATTAGAATTTCAACACCAGCTAAACTAATGCCTTATATGGCAGATAAAGGCTTTATTGCCGTTGATGGTGTTAGTCTTACTATTGTAGGCTTTGATGACTCCTCCTTCGTTGTGTCTCTAGTAGCTTACACTATGGAACATACTACATTAGGAGGAAAAAGACCTGGAGACGTAGTCAATCTAGAGACAGATGTCATAGCTAAATATGTTGAGGGTCTTAAGGAACGAAAAAGACAGAGTTTGAACCTTGAATTTCTTAGGGAATATGGATTTATCGGAGGAACCCACGATGCCATCGATGCTGGCTAGCATTCCAGAGGCGCTTGAAGATATAAGGGCAGGCAAGTTTATTATTCTCGTTGATGACGAGTCACGCGAAAATGAAGGAGACCTGGCCATGGCCGCTGAGGAGGTTACTCCTGAGGCGATAAATTTTATGGCTAAGCATGGTCGGGGATTGATTTGTCTTCCTATTATTGGCCGAAGGCTTGACGAGTTGGGAATACCATTAATGGTCACCAATAACACATCACGCTACTCCACTGCCTTCACAGTTTCTGTTGAAGCAAAAGACAAAGTCACTACCGGTATCTCTGCCTTTGATCGAGCCCGGACCATAAAAACGGTGCTTGATCCTAATACCAAGGCGGGGGATCTGGCTCAGCCAGGACACATATTTCCCATTCGAGCCAGGGAAGGTGGGGTATTAGTACGAGCAGGACACACCGAAGCTATTGTTGACCTGGCTAAGTTAGCTGGGCTTTACCCTGCTGGCATTATATGTGAGATTATGGATGAAGATGGCAATATGGCTCGTCTGCCTCAACTCGAAGCTATGGCATCTAAGTTTAATTTGAAGATTGTAACCATTGCTGATTTGATAACCTACCGTCTTCGTCATGAAAAACTGGTGCACAGAGTAACCGAGGCTAAGTTGCCTACTATATATGGCGAATTTACAGCCGTGGCTTATAAAAGCGCTGTTGACACCGCTGAACATACCGCTCTAGTTAAGGGTGACATATCACAATGGAATCGGGATGAGCCTGTGCTGGTACGTGTTCACAGTGAATGCCTGACTGGAGATGTCTTCGGTAGTTTGAGATGCGATTGTGGGGTCCAAGTCGAGATGGCTTTAAAAAGTATAGCCAAAGAAGACCGAGGGGTTTTTCTTTATATGAGACAAGAGGGGAGAGGAATCGGGTTTCACAACAAGCTTTGCGCCTATGCTCTTCAGGACCAAGGGATGGATACTGTAGAGGCTAATATAGCTTTAGGTTTTGCTCCTGATTTGAGAGATTATGGGGTGGGCGCCCAGATTCTGGCCGACTTAGGTTTACATAATATTAGATTGCTTACCAATAACCCCAAGAAGGTGATTGGGCTAGAAAGCTATGGAATTAAGATAGTCGAGACTGTTCCCTTGATAGCCCCACCTACCCCTTATAATATCCGCTATTTAGAAACCAAGCAAAAGAAGTTAGGACATATTCTAGGTATACAGGAGGGGAAGTAATGGCTAAGCATTATGAAGGTATCCTGATAGGCAAAGGGCTTAAGTTTGCCGTGGTTGTTTCGCGCTTTAATGAGCTAATAACCACGAGGCTGCTTGAAGGAGCAAGAGATGCTTTGTTGCGCCACGGTGTCGTTGAGAGTGACATTGATATTGTCTGGACTCCAGGTTGTCTAGAAATCCCGCTTATAAGCAAAAAGTTAGCACTGAGTAATAAGTACGATGGTATCGTGTGTCTTGGCACAGTGATTCGTGGCGGTACTCCTCATTCTGAGTATGTTGCTTCCGAGGTAAACAGGGGAATTGGCAAGGTGAGTTTGGATACTGGCTTACCCCTAATACAAGGCATAATCACAGCTGATACTTTGGAGCAGGCTATCCAGAGAGCGGGGGCTAAGGAGGGTAATAAAGGCTTTGCTGCTGCAGTAAGCGCCATTGAAATGGCAAACCTGCTTAAGGCTATTCAGTGACTTTATAAACCTTGTCCCCTCGCCTTGCTCTATCGGGAACTTTTATACCTATGAGGTCGCCTGGCTTGCCCTCGGTAATATTAGCGCGTTCAATCTGCATGGATTCTACAGTAATCTCCATATCTGTAGTGCTGCCCTTGATATGGATTTTATCGCCTATTTTCAATGTGCCACTTAACGTTATGCCAGCTACCACAGGCTTAGCAAAAAAATCCGTCACCTTACCAATTTCTACTTCTTCCATCTCCAAATACCTCCTTTCAGACAGATATCATAAACTTTTTTCAATTAAAAATCAATATGGAGGATCAGTTATACCTTGACAAGTCGCTCTGCTATACTTATGATAGTAAGACAAATAAATCTAATTGGAGGTAGTGTACCATGACTGAAGGAAAAGCAGGGCAACAATATAGTGCGGAGGAGCTACTTTCTTTCGACCGCATTAAGAGGGCTATGACAAGCAGGGTCTTGGATAGGATAGAAGAATTGTGGCAGGGAAAACAGCCCATAAGTGTTGAGCAGATGAATGAAGTGATCGCGAGTGAATGGCAGAGAGTAAAGGAGGCTGTAAGGTCGTCACCAGCAGCACGGGAAGCTTTCCGTAAGTATTTGGAACGCACCGTCGCTGAACAAATAGGAAAGTTGATGAAAGAGGATAAAGCTGAACTAGAATCATTAGGAGTTGTAGAGAAGAGTCTATAAATTGGTTTCACAAGATAGAGCTGATTCAGGCAAACAGGTCAAGCAAGACCGGGATATAGGGCAGTTAATTAAGCGCCTCGATATGTTAGATGAGAGGCTGGATAACATGGATTCTATAGTAACATCGCTCGTAGAAAGGGTGATGGGAAGGCCTCTTGTTATGGAAGTGACCTGCCCTAATTGTGGTCAAACTATACAGGTCAATATCACCAGCGGTGTAAGGCTGAGAGGTAAAGAATAGCCACAGTCGGCATTCCATTTTATCAATGTTTAATTTCTAAGTCGTTCAATGACAAGTAATCTTCTATTTCTGCCATATTATCAAAGATTTGTCGTGTTCAGCTATGTTTGATACAATCGTCAAACGGGCGGTTAGCTCAGTGGTTAGAGCGCTGCGTTGACATCGCAGAGGTCACTGGTTCAAGTCCAGTACCGCCCACCATAGCATCAGTTCTATCCGAGGAACTGCTGTTAAGAGAATTATTGGAGGCAGTGATCGGACCGGAGGGGAGGAGGCGACTGATGTTAAGGAATTTGGATAACGATAACCTCTTTAAGCTCTACGATAGCGATCTAGTGTTGAGGCTACGAAACGCCAAGAACTTGAGCGACACTAGGAAGATGCTGACGAGGTTCAATGAGTACTTAAACGGCAATCCACCGTCACCTGAACTGACCAAGGCATTCTTAAGCCAGTTTGCCAATAGAAAGCCCCGCACGCTTTACCGTTATACTCAGATGATTAGGGTTTTTATGAAGTGGTACGGTGAGCCAATGGATGACTTCAAGATAAAAGTGCCAAAGAATATGCCACCTTATACTGAAAACAGTGATATTGAAAAGTTGTTTAGTGCCATTCAGAACAAGAAAACGCACAAAGGCTACATTACCAGGGACAGCTTGCTAGTGGCGCTAGCACTTAAAACGGGCATGAGACGCTCTGAGTTGGCCAATTTGGAGCCAAGGGACATACACCCTGACTTCTTGGTGGTGATGAACGGGAAAGGCGGCAAGGATCGGCTTATACCGCTAACCCAAAGTACAGCCCAAAGGCTACAAAACTTCATAAGGGATATGAGACCTGATGAAAAGGTATTCAAGCTCAAAGCACCATGCATCAGCAACAAGATAAGGCAGTTAGCCAAAAAGGCAGGGCTTGGCGATTTTCATACTCACACAATGAGGCATAAGTTCGCCACCGACTTGCTCGAGAAGGGAGCCAATATTAAGGTAGTTCAGGAATTACTAGGTCACGAGAATCTAGCCACTACCGAGGTCTATTTGTCATTGACAGACCGGGGTCTACGGCAAGCCGTAGAGCTACTTGACGACCAACATAGCAATAAAGCCAAAAATAGAATAAAAGTGGGGGACAAGACCTACAAGGTAGTTCCTTGGCCAACAGTGGAAGACGTGTATATACCGAAGTCTATAGAGTAACATATCAACCCTTTTCTTGGTTGATTATAGGCTTTTAGCATATATGCTAAACATTCTTCTAAGAATGTATTGATAGCCTGACGGCAAAACACCTTTACCTAAGGAATTATCAATAGTTTTTGTGCGGTATCTAAGACATACTATGGAGGTAAGGAGCAACATTTCTCAGTGTGCAACTAAGTAACATTTCAAGCTATCGTGCAATCGCACTAATCTGGTAAAATGTCTTTCGGAGGACTAAGGCTGTAATGCAGAAGACCATAGATACTCAGAAAACTGTAGCTTGGAAAGGGCCACTGGCAGTTGCCATATGCACATATCTAGGTACAATGACATTGTTGCTTTGGAGTTCCCTAGCAAGAGACTGGAATCTCGTGCTGGAGGTTGTCAGGCAACCTGGTGCCTACATAACACTTACGACAGGCTTTATTGTCATCATAGTCTTAGTCTTAGTGCGCAAGGCAACGGCACTATGGATCCCGAGGCCTCAACACATTGGTATCATGGTAGTCGTAACCGGTGTAGCGGCACTAGTCCTATGGTATTTGGTTCCTAAAGTGACCTGACCCCCTAAAGCGAGACCAGTTATAATCTCGTAAAAGGGGGGACAGATGGCCAAGAAAAGATATGCACCGGAACAGATCATTAACAAACTGAGGGAAGCTGAGATCCTACTGAGCCAAGGAGCTACCATTGCTGTTGCCAGCAAAAGAATAGGGGTTAGCGACCATACCTATTATCGCTGGCGTAAGGAATACGGTGGGATGAGAGTAGGCCAAGCTCGTCGGCTTAAGGAATTAGAGCAGGAGAACTCCCGTTTAAGGAAGCTGGTGGCAGATCTATCTTTGGATAATGCCATTCTCAAGGAAGCCTCAAGGGGAAACTTCTAAGCCCGTCAAAGAGACGTAATATGGTGTCACAGGTATCTCAGAAGCTAGCGATCTCGGAAAGACGGGCATGTAAGGTATTAGGGCAAGCCAGGGCTACTCAACGTCGCAATCTATTGCCACCATCCGATGAGCAGCAACTTACTGATGATATTATTGTCCTGGCGGCTAAGTAGGGGAGATATGGTTATCGGAGGATAACGGCATTATTAAATGACGAGCATGGGCGGAGAGTGAACCACAAAAGGGTGGAAAGAATCTGGAGAAAGGAAGGGCTGAAGGTGCCACAGAAACAACCCAAACGGGGTAGATTATGGCTTAATGACGGGTCCTGTATCCGGCTCAGGCCAAAGTATAAGGACCATGTGTAGAGTTACGATCTCATAATAGACCGAACGGCTAATGGCAAAGCCTTCAAAATGCTGAATGTAATCGATGAATATAGTCGGGAATGTTTAGCCATTCTGGTAGCCCGCAAGATCAAAAATCAGGATGTGATTGATCTCTTGTTTCGCCTTTTCATTTTTCGTGGTATTCCAGAGCATATACGTTCTGATAATGGTCCGGAGTTTACCGCTAAAGCAGTGAGAAGATGGCTTAACCGCCTGGGTGTGAAGACTTTGTTTATAGAACCTGGCAGTCCCTGGGAAAACGGATATATTGAATCATTTAATGGAAAGCTACGGGACGAGCTTCTAAATCGGGAAATATTCACGACTCTGGAGGAAGCTAAGGTCTTGATAGAGCAATGGCGAAGGGAGTATAATCAGGTGCGTCCTCATAGTGCCCTGAGATACCGTCCACCAGCACCTGAAGCTATACTAATTATGACTTAACAAGTGGTATCGCTGTTGGGGGCAGGTCAGAGGAGCATCGTGGGAACTACAACAACTTCCTGACGCAAACACTTGACTCCCCACCTTGATATTGGTTTTGAAGTTTTATTCTGATAAAGGCTAATATCTTACAGAATACTCTTATTGTTACTATAATACTACTCTCTTATGCAGTTGTCAATAGTTTTTTTATGCAATGTCCAATAAATACTATAGAGTTAAAGAGGTACAAAACGCTAAAAGGTGCAATAAGGCTGACTTAACAATCAGCCAGATTGTGACTTCAGGATCTGTCTCCCGGTTTCTGCTCTGGTTCCGCCTCAGTCACTGCTCGGTTCCGCCTCAGTCACCACTCGATTCAGGCTCAATCACTGCTCGGTTCAGGCTCAATCACTGCTCGGTTCAGGCTCGCTTACCGCTCCGCACGCTCGCGTCCATCCGACAGTATAGCACGGAGCAAGCCACCTCCCATCTAACCGAGCGACCGAGCGGTGGAGCGATGATGTGATAGACCGACAGAGCGGTAAACGACCTAGGATGAGCTTAGTCTCTGGTGATATGCTCTCCAGGAAACAAAACGATGAATTGTGACTTTAGGACGACATATTAGTCACCATAAACGCTCCAATCCCATTTTGTGCAAGGCATAAATGTATGTGCAAGCGAATACATGAGGTGTGGACCCCGATCAATTTTTCAGGTCGTTATTTTGTTGTGCCCTACTGTCACATGGCTCTCTCATAGCAATAAATAGAGCGTCAAATTTCTTTTGTAATCTTCCACGATCCTCCTCACACAGAGATTCTAGTTTTCTGGCCAGCCGAATTGGAAACAGTTTTGAAGCTTTGTTATTTGTGAAAAGATAGAATTGCTTCAAGTTTGCAACATTAACTCCCCCGGTGGTGAATAATACACCGCTTAGTTTTCCGTACACCCCTGGGTTACAGTTGATTTCTTGATAAATATATTCAAAGGCTTCTCGCATCTCGGACTCAAGCACTGCTACAGTATCACTCCAGAAAACTAAGATATTTACTTCGCCACTTCTTAGCTGGCTCATTTTCCCCTGAATCCTACCAATAATATTTTCAGGATTATCTGGTGGTGGCAAAGCATCTGCCGATTGTTTCGCCCATTCATCTACCTCAGAGTGTCTTCTTGTTACCTCGAAGTAAACCGTCCGCCTATTATAGTTGGCCTTCAGGTCTGGACCTTCGTCGAAATACTCAATTTGAATTTGCGAGAATCCGTTCCGTGCAAGTATAAGCGCAAATCGCCCCTCCATAAGAATATCGAAATACTCTTGTTCGTTGGTGACTCTTTCTACTAATTTTTGTACAAATCTATCTATGCCTTGAACACCATGTTGCTGAAGTTCATCAACTAGTTTCTTTATGCGCTCTATCTTGAATTTCTTATAGCCAGCTTGACGCATCTTACTACACAATCTAGTGGTTGTAGGGTTGTTCTGAGTCATTTATATGCCCCTTATATTATACATCACTCGTTCTATGCTAGAGGAAGTAAGATTGAAGAAGGAACGATAGCGTCTCGCTCCAGTGAGAATAGGAATTACCAGTAGCGCAATTAAACTATCTGACGTTCTGTGTGATATACCTGATTACCGTTGTCCCGAACTGACTTCGGTGCACTAATCAAAATATGGGCGGTCTTTCACGGTGGCTAAGGTGTTTTGCCTGTGCGTTGAAACAGAGAACAGCTTTCGTTCTCCCGGGATTATTGCGAACCTTGGGGAGCTGTTCTACGTCAGCTCAAACAAGTAAGGTTAACTGCCCCCCTCAGATGGTCTTTCCCTTCTCAGCACCCCGGCGTTCGGCTTCGGGAGTGGCGAGCCACGCTTGCTTGCGCCACTGTTTCATTGAATAGTCATGCTCCTTGGAATCATTTTTAAGCATTCCCTCTACGTCCGCTCCCGGATTCAGGTACTCAAGCAGCTTGTAGTTTATCATCTTGAACAGACTGGCAAAGGTACGCTTGTCCTGATATGATAATGGCGACATGCCTTGCTGCATAAACTCCCAGGTTGCTATATTTGCTGGTTTAAGGGCGTTCTCCGCCTTTTTGGTGAGAAACACATTTACTACCCTGCGGTCACTCTTGTCTCTTACCCTTACGAGTAGTCCAGCCTTGACCATACGGTCGACTATCATACTGACGCTGTTCGTGCTACGTTCTAACCAGCGGGCTACATCAGTGATTCTTATAGGCGCATCATGGTATTTTATGGTCACAAGCACTAAATACTGCTCCATAGTAAGCCCTTGTTCCTTAACTATTTGGTCCAAACAATTCTTAAACCGGGTGTAGGTTTGGTACATCATGCGCCATAACGTCACACTTAGATTTTCAAGTTCAGAATTTGCCATTATATTTAGCGTTTCCTTTACCTTCAGAGTCTTCTTTAAGTCAATCATAGCACTTGCAGTGGGAGGAATCAAAAAATAGGTGATGAAAGGTATTAATCAGAGAGAGAATTCACTTCAAAATGCTGTATTTGGTTATTGAGCTATTCACCCCGTTGAACAAAACTGACGTTTGTGCAATCTCCTTGAAGGCAAAGCCACTAGCGTCCCGTGGAGAATAGTTGCGACGTAACTTTTCGTTGCCAACAGATACATCCTGTCCAACCAGAACTGGTGAGAGATTCAAGAGACACGCCAGAGTTGCTCTACTGAGGGAGTCAGCAATCCAGTCTTTGTCAAACTACAGACGCTATGCTATAATAAGAGTAATTAGGATGTGTTGTGGTCCAGGCAAACAAGCCAAGGGCTGAATTTCCCCCGACAAATTGACACAACCACAAATTCCGGGCAACAACTTCAGCAGGTCTTCCTCAAGAAAGAGAAATAACAATGGCTAAAGGAAGAAGCATCAACCTGGATAGTGATGATATATTGGCTGAAAGCTTACTCAGCGATGAAGCCGGAGTTGAAGATGTCAGCGCCATAGTCGAGGAAGTTGAAGAGAAAGAAGAAATCGAAGAATCCCTTCCCGATGAAGCTGAAGAGAGCAAGCCTCCGGCAGCACTAGGGGAATACGAGGTAATTGACGACTCAACTCGTATGTATCTTCAGGAACTCGGCAGGGTGCCGCTGCTTACAGCTCACGAAGAGAAGGTACTATCCCGGAAGATAGAGCTGGGTAGATACGTAGAAAGGCTCAAGGATAACCACTTCAGTAAATACAAGAAATTCCCTTTACCCGTTGACATAGTTATTCACGTAATTTCTCAATTATCCAGGGCATATCCCGTTGTTCAGATTGTCGAAGAGCGTATTGGTATCGATCCCTCCAGCAATGTGGTAGAGACGATCAAGAATCCTGAATTTCGCTCCGCCATCGACGTTGTTATAGACCCAGCGTTAATAGCGGCAATCGCTGAGGGAATAGACAAAGGAACCACTGCGGCCGAAGAAGCCATAGTAAATCTTTCCATAAACAGTCAACTTTTGCCCCCGCAATTGCTAGAGCTCCTGGCTAGAGATAAACCTTCATGGCAAAAACTAAAGGCCCTCCTGACTAACAACAGGTTCCTGTCTCAACTCGATTCTCATAGCAGTGAGTTCAAAGCTTACTTTGAAAAGGTGAGGACCGAAGCAGAAGCAGCAGAAAGGCACCTCACTGAAGCAAACCTGCGCCTGGTGGTTAGCATAGCTAAGAAGTATATCGGGCATGGCATGCCCTTCCTTGACTTTATCCAGGAGGGGAATATTGGCCTCATCCGAGCTATAGATAAGTTTCAGTATAGAAGAGGCTACAAGTTCAGTACCTACGCCACCTGGTGGATCAGGCAAGGTATCACTCGATCTTTAGCTGACCAATCCCGCGTCATTCGCATTCCGGTACACATGGTAGACACAATGAACAAGTTGTTACGCGCAACACGGCAGTTAATTCAAGAACTTGGACGCGAACCAAGTTACGAGGAAATTGGCAGCCGCCTAAATATATCCCCAGAAAAGGTGGAAGTGGTCATGGCTTTGTTTTTCCGTCAGCCAATGTCGCTAGACATGCCCATTGGCGAAGATGGTGATAGCCGTCTAGGTGACCTTGTTGAAGATCGCGGCAGTTTAGCACCAACTGAAGCCACTTCACACCAGCTACTCAAAGAACGAATAGATAAAGTGCTCGATGAACTTACAGAACGAGAAAAAAAGGTGCTCCAGCTTAGGTTTGGCCTTAGAGATGGACGTGCTCGAACCTTGGAAGAGGTGGGCAGAGAATTCAATGTAACTCGCGAAAGAATACGACAGATTGAAGGCAAGGCCCTGCGCAAGTTACGTCATCCCTCCCACAGTCGAAAGCTCAAGGGCTATCTAGACTGATTTACCTAAATGGCATGTCAAGCGTAGTACCCATCTTTTTAGGCAACTTGCTTTTTTGTCCATAATAAGAGAGTACGGAGAGCAAGAATAATCGATTCGGAAATACAATGAGGAGAACAAGCAATGGGAACTAAAGGCAGAAGGAATGTGAAAAAACCCAAGAAGGAGCAAAAAAAACCTGTAACCAAAGAGGCAGTAGGAAAGTAAGGCGAAGCCTTTCTAATCCTCTCTTTCCCCCTCTCCTTAAAGGGTGAGAGATGAACTAACCCTCGAAAGGGGATTGCACAAAACTCGGAATTGTTCAGACTAGCCTCATCTAAACAAAACTCAGAATGTGATATCGGGAGGAGCAACGCGACAATGAGCGCTGCTCGGTCATCTCAACTGCGTTAGTACTCTCGCTTTCGTCTTCTCAAGGCTTATAGCTTAGTATAATGATTATGTACACGTAGACACCACAAAGACAGCTTGTGCTAGTTGCTACTTCTCAAATCTCCATGCTGGTAATTCTGGTGTAACAATAGTATCCTTTATGGCCCAGGTCACAGCCTATCCTTGTGTGTTTAGAGAGCATGAGAAAAATGAAATCTAGCGACGAAAAGTATTTCTTAATGCATCATCACTTTTCGCGAATAGCCCAAAAATACCACCATCTTCGAACAACTGATGTTGCCCCTAGCATATTTATTGCTAGAAGAATTAACAAATTGGAACACATTGAAGCTATCAACATAGGTTGTGGTTGTGGTAGATATGACTTACTCCTCTTTAAATACCTAAAACCCAAACTGAGGCTCACGTGCCTTGATTCTAACCCTGATATGCTAGATGCTTTAGAGAAGAACCTTATGAATAATGGAATTGCTGATTTTACTTCAGTAAATGCTAAAGTGGGGGAAATACCCTCTCAAGATAATATCTATGATTGCGTCTTCACATTCAATGCTGTACACCACTTTAGCCTACTCGAGTTTCTTCTTGAGAGCGCCAGAATTCTAAAGGTGGGTGGACACATGTTCATTTACACCAGGCTTTGTGATCAGAATATAAGAAGCATTTGGGGCCGCTATTTCCCAATGTTCAATCGGAAGGAGAGCCGACTCTATAGCCTCAATAGATTTACAGAAACAGTGGCAGAAGTGCCAAATCTACATATTGAATCGGTCGAATACTACAAGTACGCACGAATGTCGACCCTGGCACAACTTATAGATCGAGCAAGATCTCGCTATTACTCCACCTTTTCCCTATATACACCAGAAGACCTAGAAGAAGCAATAGAATGATTTAGGAACAATATTGAGAGGAAGTTCAAGGATCTTAACAGAGTACATTGGTTTGACGAAAATACTCTATTTGTGATTGGGAAAAAGTAAATTTTACTTGTCAACAGTTTTGCAATGAATATCCAGATGTTCTTTCACGGGTAACAAAGTAGCGGATTGTGTAACTTAGGCAACAAAGGCTTGTTAAGTGTGATTTGTAAAACAAAAGGACTGGATACCCTGACATCGGGAAAATCCAGCCCTTCTGAGTTCCGTTAGGCTGTGTCGGTGTAACCCTAACTCCTGCCAATTCTGAACATCTTGGTTCTGCAACACAGGGCATATGCCCTGTGTTGCTGGCCTGCCATTCTTCATAGTTATGCTTTTGGCGTCTCTCATTTCTCTCTTGGCACGGCACTTCATACAATATGCTTGCATTTGATCCTTCTCTCTTGGGAAATAGATAGTGGGCTATTCTGTTACACTGTCCCAATAGCCATTACAGCGACCTAAAATAGTGATTGCGAGCGAACACCTTCACCAAAATCGTTATCCTGAAGTCAATCGTCATTTTCGGGATTAAAAAGAAACTTGCCAAAATATGTTACCAAGTGTCACAGTGGTCAGCCAGCATACATACTTTGGATTCCGGGCACCATATGTTATAGTCTTGGGAGCCATCTTCAATGCCTCATTAACCAGCTGCCTGGGAAGTGTAACACGATTCGTCCCGTAATCCACCTTCGCTCCACTCCTCTTCAAGACGTCGAGAGCCGGCTTGCTCATCACTTTGATGCCCGTCTTCTCCGACACCTGTAATGAAGCATTGTGAATGGCTTCTATTTCCTCCCGTGCTAAAAAAGTCGTCCTGGGTTTACTCATTTTGTCTAACCTCATTGAAATTAATTCTGGCTGGTTTGAGGCTGGCGGGAATCCTCTCCCGCCAACTTTATTCTTGCTCTCCCCCGATATCTCTCTCAGCATCTTTAATAATCCGACTCATCTCTTTATCCACAGCCTCTTCGATAAGAGGAGCTCTGTGTGTGGCAAGTATCTCCCTCACTTTTGCCTGCGCTTTTTCAATAAAGGATCCCTTCGCCGCCGGGTCAAGAATGAAGGTGTTGGAGAGTTCTCTGCTCCATATCTCTTTTTTGAAGTGCGCCAATGTGTGCTTCGTATCCAGAAAGTGACCACCAGGGCCAACTTTATGAATGACATCCAGCGCTAACGTATCATCATTTACCTCAAATCGGCGCAAATACGCACGCGCGTGTTCATAAGTTTCTGCATCAAGTACTAACTTGTCCAGCGCAGCACTTATTGCCAGGTCGACGCCTCCAAACGAAGCAGTCATGTCCGTGCGGGTCATCCAACTCAGAGCCATTCTCAAAATACTACTCTCAACATCTGCCATAGTATCTGCTCTAGGTCCAGGAGATATCGGCTTCGAAAGCCTGTCCGCCGGCGAAATATCAGCTACAAAATCGGGAACCTTATAGAACCTCGCCATCTGTCCACAGCCGGCACCAAGCAACGGGTACTCAGGCGCATCGTAATTGATGGCACCGGTCTTCATGTTGGCCGGCGCTGCCTCCGCGCAATAAATCATCGGGGCACCGGGATATGCATACTCGATAATAACCAGAGAGGCCAGTTCCTCAGCATTTGCCATCGCCAGAATACCGGCCATAGTTGCCGGAGCAGTGGTGCCGCCCAAGACCATGGTCATGGGTGCGATGGGAATCCCTGCCCTCGCCAGCACAACCATCGCTTCTGCTGACCCCTTTTCAAACATCAGTGGAGCCACCGGACAATTAACCATGGAAAAAATAGGCCTCCTCCTGAGCTCTGCCTCACCCCCTACCACGGCGGATGCCAGCCTGATTTGCCACTGAGCTGTTTTCTCTGTTATACTGCCACCCTGGAAGTGCTTGCGGTTGTTTCTCACTGCAATAGCTGCCTTGTGAAGCTCCTGGAACGGTGGCGGCAGGTCGTTGGGAATTACAGAGGGCGAGAAGAAATCAACCGTATCGAGGTAATCACACACCAAGGCAAAATCTTTCAGGTCGGATGCAGTTGAATACCTCCTCTCCCCGGTCTCGAAATCGTCCACAAACGGTGAAAGGCCACTCGCCGACATAAAGGGAAACTCCTCTGCGGGAATCTTCAGGTCGCACTTCGGATCCCTCGCCCCCAGGATTATCTCCCGAGGCGCTCTCTTGACCGCTTCTTCTATCATAGGCTTCGGAATCTTTACAATGTCACCATCTATCTCGGCACCATCCTCAGCAAGCAACTTTCTCACCTTCTCACTAAGAACCTTGACTCCGGTCTTCTTTAGAATCCGCAGGCTCGCCTCATGAATCTGCTCTATTTCACTATCAGATAGAAATGTTAAAACTGCCCTCATTTTCTTGACCCTTCCTTTTTTATAGTCGCCCCTACTTAATCAGCTTTCTTCGTGAGCGCTCGACCGAGCTCACGCCGAAGGTTTATGTGAACAGCCCTTCGTTTCCTGTTATTGCTCCACCCCCTTTGCCGAGGTAGAGCCTGTCCCGAACCGCAGGTGAGAAATCTCCCCTCAACGCAATGGCCTGGAGAAAAGCCCGTAAAGATTTATAGGAAAAGATTCCCACCAGCTTTACTTTTGATCTCCCGTATACTACAAAATTGTGCAATGTAATGCTAGCCCTTGTGCTGGCTGACCAAATAGGTAACGCTGGACTAGGGGTTTTAGCAAGTTCCTTTTCAATATACTCCACCAGACTGAGATAGGCAAGAGACTGGCGTGACCGGTTGAAGTAATATTCTATTAGCCATTCAGTTAGTCAGGGGAAGGACTTTTTTAAAATTGTTGGGCAAGTGATTCGCTATCAGCTCTTGAGGAAGATATGAACTACCTCCCAAATTCCAAGGACACCATACCAATCAAGCCTACTGCAAATTAGGTATTATACTCTAAGAATACAGATAACAAACTAGCGGCTTGTTAAACGGAATGCGTCTCAGTCTGTGATAGCCAGCAGAGCGTATTGTATTTTCTTAGTACTCCAGGCTCATCTTGTATTGGAAGAGAGTGTGGATTGACGTTTCTCGCTAGTCTCCATATAATGCACTAAGTGGGTAGAGCGGGGAGGGCCTAAAAGCTTGGATCGACCAACTTCATTCAGCAAGGGGGCGCGGAATAGCAAGGAAAAGAGAGCTGTGGGCCGGCTAATATAAATACCGGATGACTGTAGGTTCGGAGGAATAACGCGAATACCTAGGAAATTGTGAGGTGACGATCGTGTTTGATGTGATTATCAAGAACGGAAAGGTGATTGATGGGGCGGGTAACCCGTGGTTCAAAGCGGATGTGGGGATCGATAGACAAAAAATATCGGCAATCGGCAGGTTGAGTGCTGAAAAAGCATCAGAAATCGTAGATGCTGATGGGCTGGTGGTATCTCCGGGCTTCATAGACATGCACTCTCATTCTGACCTCGAGTTGCTGGTGAATCCAAAGGCGGAGAGCAAGATCAGACAAGGAATAACAACTGAAGTTATCGGAAACTGCGGGGAATCTGCCGCTCCCTTAAATGACCTCATGAAAGAAGAGACTAGGAAGACCGAGTCGCTCATTGAAGAGGCCGAACTGCAACTTGATTGGTCGACGATGAAAGACTACTTGAATAGGTTAGGCCGGCAGGGGGTGGCTGTTAATGTCGTTCCTCTGGTTGGGCACGCAAATTTGAGGGTTTGTACCATGGGATTTGTTGATAGATCGCCAACAAAGACAGAGCTAGAGGAAATGAAGAAGAGGTTAGCTCAGGCAATGGAAGAAGGGGCCTTTGGCATATCCACGGGGCTAATTTACCCACCCGGTTGTTACGCCAAAACTGACGAGCTGGTAGAACTCTCTAGAGTTGTGGCAAGTTATGGAGGAATCTACGCCTCGCATATAAGAGACGAAGGCGAGAAATTGCTTGAGTCTGTGAAAGAGGCTATAGAAATAGGCGAAGAAGCCGGGCTACCTGTGGAGATTTCTCACCACAAAGCTAGGGGAAAGGCGAATTGGGGGAAAGTCAAAGAAAGCCTCAAGATGATCGAGGACGTTAGAGGTAGAGGAATAGACGTAACTTGCGATGTTTACCCCTATGTGGCTGCAAGCACCGTATTAAGCGCGATGCTTCCCCAATGGGCTTATGAAGGAGGAACCGAAAAACTTGTTAAAAGACTAACAGATGCGGAAACCCGTGATAGGCTAAGCAGAGAGATGAGAGAAGAATCACCAGATCGGGCAAGCCTGCTAGGAGCCAACAGATGGGATTTCACCCAAATAGCTCGATGCAAGAACCATCCAGATTTTGAAGGAAAAACCATTAGCGAAATCGCCCAAATGAAACACATAGATCCGTTCGAGCTTGTATTTGACCTTCTAATTGACGACGCATCTATAAGCGTCGTGCGTTTTCTCATGTGCGAAGATGATGTTTGCACCGTTTTACGGCATCCTGTGTCAATGATAGGAACGGACGGCTGGGCAGTTGCACCGTACGGAGTTTTGAGCGAGGGTAAGCCCCATCCGAGAAGCTACGGTAGCTTTCCAAGAGTGTTGGGAAAATACGTAAGGGAAGAAAGGATATTGACGCTTGAAAATGCCATACGAAAGATGACGTCGTTACCGGCGCAGAAATTGGGACTAAGAGATAGAGGAATCATCAGAGAAGGAATGCGTGCAGACATTACCATATTTAACCCAGAAACCATCACGGATAGGGCCACTTATCAGAACCCGCATCAGTACCCTGACGGCATAGAATACGTGATAGTGAACGGTAAAACCGCGGTGAGAGACAGAGGACATACTGGTGCACTGGCAGGCAGAGTCATGATCCCCCGCGAAGTTCCTGCTGGGAGGTAAGATGCGCGATGGATCCGACAAAATATCCAGAGTAAAGCTAGCTTTTCCTTGCGAGTCTCTGCAAGGCAAGGGCAAGTCTTGGAATTCCGGGGACGGAATACTAACCAGGCCTATCAGCTGAAACCTCTCGTCCCTGCAGCACTGTTGCCATTACACAGTTGGCCTATCAATGGGTGAGTTCATCACTACGCATCCAGCACTGAAGCCGGTAGAGATAGTCGGACTATTGTTCACTGTGACCATGAGCACGATAGTCATCGACACCACTCGGGCTGGTAAGATAGACATGATAGGCTTGTCTGCGCCGTCTTCAGTAGCAGTGGATGTATAGGCGACGAGGCGAAAAAGGAAAAGGCCAGAGTATGTGTGGGGGTTAAATTGCACATTAGCTTGTGTTGTTGCACAATAACTTGAAATGTGTTAAACAGTAAAACACAAGGAGGCTGAGACGAGAGGTAGAAGAACCAAACCCAAGTTTGTGGGAATGAGAGTGAGCGAAGAGCAGATCCAAATCTTGTCCCGTCTGCAGCAGAACTCTAACCTGAGTAAGAGCGATATTCTGCTGAGAGGGTTGGAAATTCTAGGTGAGTATTATTCGCTTGGTCTTGACCAGCCCCCTTTAAGCCTTGAGCTGAGAAATCTCGAGGCTGCGGCGATGCACCACGCTGAAGCTTTGAGACAAATCAGGAAAAAAGAGGAAGCTATCAAGCAAGTAATTCAGGAACTGGGTAGTGTCGATAAGGCTATAGACAAGTATCGAGGTAGTAAAAGCGCTTTAATCCAGATACTTCTTGACATCCAAGCACAAAATCACTGGCTCTCTAAACCTGCCTTGATGTGGGTTTCCGAAAGACTAGGGGTTCCATGGTCCCAGATTTACTATATTGCCACCTTCTACAAGGCATTTAGTCTTACCCCTCGGGGCCGCCATATAATCCAAGTGTGCCTAGGGACTGCCTGTCAAGTGCGAGGTGCGCCACGGCTTCTGGACAAGGTGATGCATGTTCTGAAGATCAAGCCTGGGGAGACTGATCAGGAACAAAGGTTCACCCTAACCACGGTGAACTGTTTGGGCTGCTGTGCATTGGGGCCAGTGGTAGTGGTGGATGGGAATTACTATAGTAGGCCCTCCTTAGAGGAGACCAAACAAATTGCTGCTAGCTATGAGTGAATAGAGGGAGAGAATTATGGCAAGACTAAGTTCCCCTGCAGATTTGGAGAAGCTAAGGCAGGAGATACTTTCCCAGCGGGACCCTGATCGCCTCTGCGTTACTATTTGCTCGGGTACAGGTTGCCAATGTCACCGCTCCGAAAAAGTTGTTGATGCCTTTGTCCATGAGATTGAAAAACTGGGGCTTCAGGGCAGGGTTGACCTTCGCTGTACTGGCTGTCACGGTTTTTGCGAGCGCGGACCTATAGTGGTCATCTTCCCCCAGCAGATCTGCTACCTGGGTGTGGACACTAAGGATGTCTCTGAAATCGTCTCCCAAACTCTAATCGGGAATAAGCTGGTCAAGCGCCTACTATATAAAGATGTGGAGACCGGTCAGCACGTAGCTTATGAGAATGAGATACCATTCTACAAGAACCAGAAGCGTATTGTTTTCGGAAGTAATCAGCTTATCGACCCTAAGAGGATCGATGATTATATTACCCTTGGGGGTTATTTTGCACTTGACAAGGCGCTGTTTGAGATGGGTCGTGATAAGGTATTGCAAGTAGTAGAAGACGCCAACTTGAGGGGTAGAGGTGGGGGTGGATTCCCTGCGGGGATAAAGTGGGAGACGACCCGCAACGCACCTGGAGAGCCAAAATATGTTATTGTCAATGCTGATGAGGGGGATCCCGGGGCTTATATGGATCGAAGTTTGCTTGAAGGAAATCCCCACAGCGTGCTGGAGGGGCTCATCATCGGCGCCTATGCCATCGGCTCCCACGAGGGGTTCATCTACGTCCGTCAGGAATATCCTCTAGCTGTGCAAAACATCACCATAGCTCTTGAGCAAGCCCGCGAATATGGACTGCTGGGAGCAAATATCTTGGGGTCAGGCTTCGATTTTGATGTCCAGATACATCGTGGTGCTGGTGCTTTTGTATCTGGGGAGTCGAGTGCGTTGATGACTGCTATAGAAGGAAGGGTAGGGGAGCCGAGGCCAAAGTATATCCGCACTGCGGTGAGTGGCATAGAAGGAAAACCGAGTACCCTGAACAACGTAGAGACCTGGGCAAATGTGCCTCTCATTATCAACAATGGTGCTGATTGGTACAGGAGCATAGGCACTGAAGGTAGTAAGGGGACAAAGATCTTTTCCCTGGTAGGTAAGGTCAATAACACTGGCCTAGTCGAGGTGCCAATGGGCACTACCCTGAGAGAAATCATCTTTGACATAGGTGGCGGAATCCCCAATGGCAAAAAGTTTAAAACAGTTCAAACAGGGGGGCCCTCAGGGGGCTGTATTCCGGAGAGCTTACTAGATATGCCAGTAGATTTTGACAAACTTACCACAGTTGGCTCGATGATGGGCTCAGGAGGAATGATCGTAATGGATGAGGACACCTGCATGGTGGATGTCGCTAGATACTTCACTGACTTCCTCACTCAGGAATCTTGTGGAAAGTGCGTTCCCTGCCGTGAGGGGCTAAGGCAGATGCTCAACATCTTGAAGAATATCTGCGACGGAAGGGGGAAGGAAGGAGATATTGAACTGTTGGAGGAAATCTCTGAGGTGATGAAGGATGCTTCTCTCTGTGCACTCGGAGCTACTGCTCCCAATCCGGTGTTAAGCACCATCAAATATTTCAGGGATGAGTATGAGGCGCATATTCAGAAGAAGCGTTGCCCCGCTAAAGTTTGTCGGGAACTCATCACATACTACATCCTTCCTGAGAGATGCCAGGCGTGTCTAATCTGTGCCCGCAACTGCCCTACAGGAGCGATTACTGGGGGTAAGCATCTCATCCATGTGATTGACCAAGAGAAGTGTACTAAGTGTGGGATTTGCTTTGAGGTCTGCCCTTCTCGGTTTAATGCTGTGGTGAAGCTCTCGGGTGAGCCAGTACCACCACCTGTCCCCAGGATAACAAAGCATATCTTGCTGGTTGAAGATGAGGTCATTTTCCGTGAGTCACTAAGAGACTGGTTGACCGAGGGAGGTTACCAAGTAACTACCACTGGAGATGGTGAAGAGGCTCTGAAAGTAATTAGGGGTCAAGAGTTCGACACAATTATTCTTGACCTTAAGCTTCCAGGGAAAGACGGGATCGAGGTACTCAAGGAAGCAAAAGGGCAAAAGCCAAGTCTCAAGGCAATTATCATCACTGCTTATCCGTCTCCAGAGACAGCCACCGAGGCTATGAAGGCTGGTGCCATTGACTACCTGATTAAACCCTTTAATCCCGAGACGCTGGAGCGTGTGATTGCAGGGGTGCCTGAAGCCAAGCCCGAAGTAACTCCTGAGACTAATGAACGGTGAGAGTGAGGAAAGAATGGAAAGCATAAGATTGGAGATTGATGGTAAGTTCGTTGAGGCACAGGAGGGAATGACCATCCTTCAGGCGGCCCGGGGAGCAGGGATTGATATTCCTACCCTCTGCTATGATGAAAGGCTGGCTCCCTACGGCGCATGCCGACTGTGTACGGTAGAGATAACTAAGGATAACCGAACGAGACTAGTAGCATCCTGCGTCTATCTGGTAGAAGAGGGCTTGGTGGTAGAGACCAATTCAGAGAGAGTGAGCAAAATTCGTAAAATGCTTCTAGAACTATTGTTGCCTCTAGCGCCTACAGGGCCATTAGAAAGTTTGGCTCGAAAGTATGGTCTAGAAGGGTCACGACTCACAGCAGAACAGACATCTTGTGTTCTTTGCGGTTTATGCGTTCGTTACTGCGCCGAGATTAAGAAGGCCAATGCCATTGGCTTCATAGGTAGAGGGATAGATCGAGAGGTTGCTTTCTTGCCAGAGGTGGCCCCAAAAGTGTGCGCGAGTTGCAGAGAATGTTTTGCTATTTGCCCCGGTGGCAAACTCGCCTCAGAGACCGATGGAGTTCGGTTTCCGATTTCGATATGGCAAAGTAAACAAGAGCTGCGTTAAGGCTTTAGGGCAGAATTTGAGAGCCGTCCCTGGCTTAACGCTTTTTGTAGTGGTAAATTTATTGGAGCTGCGCCGACCACCTGTAGCCCATCATACCAGAACCTGGAAAACGGGTAAACTTACACCTCACCAGATGGATAATCTACTGACGTATTTTAAGAACAGCGGTCTGTACGAACTGGACGAATACTACCAGTTTCCGGGAGAACCGGGCGAGCGTGGTGGCATAATTATTGGTGATATGAACTTCACTGTTTCCGTCAATAGCGGAAACCTGAGCAAGATGGTAACGGCGTCGGGCTACCTGACGGCGGAAATACATATCCGGATATGCCGCCTCCGCTCAGTGAGATATATACAGAGCTCAATAACATTGCTGAAACTAAAACGGAGGAGGTTTACCGCGAACTTATCAAAGATTGAATCCTGTTGGGCTAGATTATCGATGCCCTAACCATGGTTTGCTTAATGCAGCCAGCAGCACATTAGTCTAAAGTTTGTTGTCACATTCACTTGTTTTGTTACCTAAGTGAACAAAAGCCTGTTTTGTTACCTCTAGAGTAACAATTCGTCAGATTGTACACCTATTAATACCACGTGCTATCACGCAAGCACACTTTGAGCCATATTTATCGGGACGTGAAGGTTTCTACCCGAAGCTCACGAAGAGGTTTGTAGGGCAATGTCGGGCGATTTTTCTACCATTTCAGGCCGGCTTTTTCCTGAAGCTTTTTCCTGAAGATGAATAGCGATAGGCCTACGAATAGCATTCCAATTAGAAGAAGAACAGCTCGAGTTATTTCTCCTTCCAGCATACGCCAGATAAACACGGGTACACCGCCCAGAAACAACAAGATCAGCAAATAGCGCCCACGCTTGAGCATAAATTCCTTTCCGGTTCTCCTCCTCACCACGACTAAAACTGAAAACACAACCGCTGAGACTCCACCACTCGCGGCAAGCAAACTTGGGGTAGAGAGAGTAAGCACACCCTTGTTCTGAAGGTTCCCAAGGCCCCACATCAAAAGTATGAAGACACCTCCAGCTCTTAGAAGCTCCTGTACAATTATCTTTCTCATTCCAATTTCCTATCCCACCATCCAAGCAACTCTTGCATAAAGTCTAAGTTGATGGCCGAATAATGTCAAAAGAAATTGTTCAGTTAACAAATAGCCAGAATGTTCAGCCGACTGGGAGGTAGTTCTCAATAACATAAATAGGGGCCACATCGAGTGGCCCCTATTTATGTTTCTTGAAGTTTAGGATTTACCTATTCGGAAGACTTTGGTCCCGCAACGTGGACAAACACCCTGAGTAGCAGGACGCTTGTTCTTCATTGTGATAGCTCTCGGATTCTTGATCTCAACCTTCTTTTTGCACTTCATGCAATATGCCTGCATTTTTACCTCCTCGTTTGTAAGATTCTGAGCAGAGAGTATCACGTGGCGCATTACTAGTCAATAGGTTTTCTAAACATTTCATCGTTTTGTGCAACATCCTTGGCGAAGTAATATCATTGCCCCGGACGCTCCTGCACTCAAACGGGCGGTCGTCCCAGAAGCAGTTGCTCTTCTTGTATTGATGGTGCCCCTAGAGGGATTAGAACCCACTACAATTGTACTCAGATTGAATATTCTGTCAAAGGGTTTAGACAGGCGCGATGTTATCAGGCTTCAAGCAGATGCTCCTGTTAAAAATACCGGCAAGACAAGGTATAATAGCTGAAGGCGAAGCCATGTTATATTCTGGGGACATAATACTCGATATGTAACAGGCCTGACCGGTATGGTGTCCCCGGAAGGCCTGACTTTGTTTCTCGGGGCCGCACGAAGAGGATTATGACCAATGCTCAGAGAAACTTGTTAGCGTGTTCTTAAGGGGAGGAAGACCTTATATCCCACGAAGACAAGAACAGCCAGGGTGGCAGCAATGCCGGCAAATCTCAGTATGTTGTCCAGGTCATAAGGTGTAATTGCATATATCATCGTCCCCAGGCCGCCTAAAATCAAGCCGGCCCCGAAGATATCCACTCTGCGTTGAATGAAGGTGCCCCCGACAGCAAACAACAGCCCCAAAGGCAAGACAATGAAGAACATGTTCTTGTCATGTATCGTTGCTTCCTGCTGATATTCTGCCTGAACCTCCATCCATTCTTGCTCCCACTCCTCGTACTCAGGGCTATCGTAAGGCGGTGGGCGCTCGGGATATTCCGGGTATTGGGGAGCAGGATAGAAAGCCTCGACGCCCGCGATGACAAGCAGGACAAGCACAACCGCTATAGCCACAACGTAGATGACTCTAAGAAAACGCATCTATTCACTCCTTTGAGGGTTGATCAACCGTGTTCTTCTAGCTCTATTTCCCCGGGGCCTTTGGAGCTTGCGCCTTTATCCAGAGCGAGTAGTATCTACGTATAGTATTGCTAAAACTTCTATGTTCCCCGGGGATTTCAATATAGTGAAGTATATACATCACTTCTGCCGGCGAATAGCCTTCATCAAACAGGCGGAACGCCTCTAACTTCACTGTGAGTAGCCTGAGCTTGTATTTGCGCGCTACTTCTATGTACTTTTTCTCTTCTCTGCTGATCACGATATTATTTTAACATGTTGCGAGATAAAAAGCGAGATTATAAGCGGGACAGAAATGCTGATAAGAGAACAGACGTTGAATGGGATTGTGCAGAAGATTGATCTGTGTTAACTTTGCAGTTTATCCATGTTATAATCCAGTTTCTCGTGGTAATAGAATACTAGGAGGCAGAAATGGAGAAACGATGTCATATCATCGCAGAGGTCACTGGTTCAAGTCCAGTACCGCCCATTTTTTGATGGAATCATAGTCAATTTCTATATTTATGATAGAGGATTTGAGATGAAATCAAAAAAACGGAATGACCACATGGAACGGATGCGCCACTCCGCATCTCATATCATGGCTGAGGCAGTACAGCGTCTTTTCCCCGAGGCCAAATTTGGAATCGGGCCGACAATTGAGGATGGCTTTTATTATGACTTTGAGCTGCCACGCCCATTAACACCGGAAGATTTGCCCACAATCGAGAACGAGATGAGGGAGATTATTAGCCGGAATGTACCATTTGTTACAGAGGAGATAAGCAAGGATAAAGCGCGTGAGCTTTTTGCTGCCCAGCCTTACAAATTGGAGTTAATTGACGAGATTCCCGATAGCAGCGTAACTATCTATAAACAAGGTTCTTTCACCGATTTGTGTCGTGGCCCTCATCTAGCTTCTACTGATGAGGTAAAGGCATTTAAACTTACTCATGTAGCTGGAGCATACTGGCGTGGTGATGAGAAGCGGCCCATGCTGCAAAGAATTTATGGTGTGGCTTTTGAAAGCCAAGAGGAGCTTGATGACTATTTGTCACGGCAAGCTGAAGCCACTAAGCGCGATCATAGGAAACTGGGCAAAGAACTTGACCTCTTCAGCATTCACGAAGAGATTGGTCCAGGCCTAATTTGCTGGCACCCTAGAGGTGCTTTGATTCGACAAATCATCGAGGACTTCTGGAAAGCAGAGCACAGCAAGCGAGGCTATGATATCGTTTACACTCCCCACATTGCTAAGCTAGATTTATGGAAAACTAGCGGGCATTGGGAATTTTATCGGGATTACCTGTTCTCACCGATGGAAATTGAAGGACAGCAATATATGCTAAGGCCCATGAATTGCTTGGGACATATTTTGATTTATAAAAGCAAATTGCGCAGCTATCGCAATTTGCCCTTGAGATATGCCGAATTGGGCACAGTATATAGGTATGAGCGAACTGGTGTATTATATGGTCTTGCTAGGGTCAGGGGATTTACTCAAGATGATGCTCACATTTTTTGCCGACCTGAGCAGGTTGAAGAAGAAGTACTAGAAGTTCTGAACTTGGCACAATTCATGATGTCTAGCTTTGGCTTTAATGAGTATGAGTTGTTGTTATCAACGCGTCCTGAGAAATATGCTGGCACAGTTTCAATGTGGGAGGAGGCCACGGGATCCTTGAAACACGTTCTAGAGAAACTTGACTTACATTATGAAGTGGACCCTGGCCAGGGGGTTTTCTACGGGCCTAAAATCGATATTAAACTCAAGGACGCTTTAGGGCATGTTTGGCAAGGTCCCACCATCCAGGTCGATTTCAATTTGCCACAATGCTTTGATGTTTGTTATATTGGTGAAGATGGCCTGGAGCATAATGTGGTGATGATACATCGCACAGTTTTAGGTAGCATGGAGCGTTTTTTAGCTTGCCTTACAGAGCATTATGGTGGTGTCTTCCCGGTATGGTTATCTCCGGTTCAGACAACAGTCATTCCTATAGCAGATCGCCATGTTGACTATGCTCATGAGATAGCAATCGATCTTAAAAATGAAGGCATCAGAGCCTTGGTTGACAACCGCCCTGAGAGAATGAATCTGAAAATCAGAGAGGCCCAACTGGAGAAAGTGCCGTATATGCTTATAGTCGGTGATAAAGAAATGGCTGCATCCAGCGTGTCAGTCCGTTTAAGGAGCGGCGAGGATCTGGGTATAGAAACTCTGGTAGAAGTTAAGAAGAGAATAAGGGCAGCCATAGAGGCTCGGTCTTAAATACTATTCTAGGAGGTAGAAAGGGCATAATTAAAAACTTACCAATTAACGAGAGAATCAGAGCCAGAGAAGTTCGCCTCATAGGAGAAGACGGGAAACAGTTTGGCGTAGTTCCTCTGCAAAAAGCATTACAAGCTGCTCATGAGCGCGGCCTTGATTTAGTGATGGTAGCAGCAGTGAGTCCGCCAGTATGCCGACTTCTTGATTATGGCAAATATAAATATGAGCAAGCCAAAAAGGAACGCAGAGCCAAGAGGAGCCAAAAAGTTGGCTTACTCAAAGAAGTCCGTTTAAGACCGAAGATAGAGGAACATGATTTACGGGCAAAAATCAAGACCACGAAAAAATTATTGGAGGAGGGCAATAAAGTAAAGTTAGTGCTAAGGTTTAGAGGACGCGAAGTTATTTATCCTGAACTAGGTTGGAAGGTGCTGCGTGAAGTAACTGAAGCCTCAAAGGAAATAGCTGTAGTAAGCAGCTCCACTAATGAACAGAGAAGTATAGCCCTGGTCTTATCCCCGGTTGCTCTCAAGAAAACTAAGGAGACAGAAACAGATGCCAAAACTTAAAACCCATAAAGGGGCAGAGAAACGCTTTCATGTAACAGGTAGCGGCAAGCTCATGCGCACTAAATGCGGCAAAAGCCACTTGAGACGGAAAAAGGCTCCTAGAACTAAGCGCCTCTATGATGAAAAGATACCTGTATCCTTGGCAGACAAGAAGAGGGTAAGGAGACTTTTACCCTACAAATAGTGTAGGGAGAGAAAGTAGTTTATTTTGTTGCTAAAAAGAAAGATATACTGTCCAAAAGTTAAAGGAGGAAGAACTTGCCACGAGCCAGAAGCGGAAAAGTTACCCACAGACGACACAAAAAAGTGCTTGAGCTGACTAAGGGACATCGAGCGGCCAGACACAAGCTTTATAGAATAGCTCACGAGTCCATGCTTCATGCCTTAGATTATTCCTATCGTCATCGTCGTGAGCGGAAAGGTGACTTCAGGAAGCTATGGATTGCTCGTATTAATGCTGCAGCACGGGCTAGAGGACTTACGTACAGTCAGTTTATGGCGGGATTGAAAAAATCAAATGTAGGAATCAACCGCAAGATGTTAGCTGAGATGGCAGTTAAAGACCCTGAAGGGTTTGCTACATTAGTAGCCTCGGTAACCGAGATTAACTCAGCTCGCTCGTAATGGCATTATGCTTGAGAATTCCTGGGATTTTGAACAGGGATAACATTACTTGGCAGTCAATGCTGGAACAACTCAGAGATCTTCATGCACAAGCTCTCGATGAGCTAGACAAAATTGCTAATTCTCGAGAGCTAGAGTTGTGGCGTATTCGTCACCTGGGGAAGAAAAGCACTTTAACTAAAATTCTACGTTCCTTGGCTACTTTGCCCCTGGAAGAACGGCCAAGGATAGGCACCCAGGCTAACGAAATTAAGAAAGCTTTAGAGTCAAGCCTGGAAGAGAAGGAAAAACTACTACAGGAAGCCCTTTTGACTTCTCCTCTGAAATCCCTAAGATTAGATGTTACCTTGCCTGGTCGGCCTCTCCCGACAGGTCGTCTTCACCCCACCACTCAAATACTTAACGAAATTTGTGATGTTTTCAAAAACATGGGCTTTCAAGTAATTGAAGGACCCGACGTGGAGTGGGATTACTACAACTTTGAATCCCTGAATATTCCTCAGCATCATCCGGCGCGGGATATGTTTGCTACCCTATGGATAGATGCAGATGCGGGAGGCAAAGCTAGACTTTTGCGCACCCACACTTCCCCAATGCAGATTAGGATGATGGAGAGAGAACGTCCACCAATAAGAGTCATAGTGCCGGGGCGAGCTTATAGGTATGAAGCGACTGATGCTACTCACGAATCGATGTTTTATCAAATTGAAGGTTTAGCTGTGGACAAGGGTATCACCTTGGCTGATTTAAAAGGCACTTTGTTTGACTTTTGCCGCTGCCTTTTTGGTGAGGAAAGGAAAGTACGCTTCCGTTGCGATTATTTTCCTTTTGTGGAACCTGGGGTGGAGGTGGCCATCGGATGTTCAGGTTGCGATGGAGCTGGCTGTCGGCTGTGTGGCTACAGCGGCTGGATCGAAATACTGGGTGCAGGTATGGTGCATCCCGACATCCTGGCACGGGTGGATATTGACCCTGAGCTTTACAGTGGTTTTGCCTTCGGCTTAGGAGTTGAGCGTGTACCTATGCTGCGTTATGGTATTGATGACATCCGCCTTTTTTATAGCAATGACTTGAGATTTCTGAGGCAGTTCTAAATTTTAAGGTAACCACATGAAAGCTTCTCTCAAATGGCTCGGGGATTATGTTGACATAAAACTCGCCCCCAGAGAATTAGCTGAAAGGCTAACCATGGCTGGCCTGGAGGTCAAAGCCATACAGACCATGGGCGACACCTGGGATAAGGTTGTGATAGGGGAGGTGGTAGCTGTAAATCCTCATCCTAATGCTGACCGCCTTAAGCTGGCCACAGTTGACCTTGGCACTGAGCAAATCACCGTAGTTTGTGGTGCCCCCAATATCGGAGTTGGTCAGAGAGTGCCTTTTGCCCATATAGGAGCCCGGCTTATAAATGGCTACACTGGAGAAGCTATGTCTCTAAAACCGGCTAAAATTCGCGGCGTAGTTTCCGCGGGCATGGTTTGCTCCGAGAAGGAGCTGGGAATTTCTGATAATCACGAAGACATTTTGGTATTGACGCCAGAGGCGCCCATAGGTGTGGCTCTCGCTGCTTACCTGGGCGATACAATTTTTGACTTAGACGTAACACCCAACCGCCCGGATTGCTTATCTGTAACTGGCATTGCCCGGGAAATTGCTGCCTTAACTGGCGAACCACTTCGTTTGCCTGAAATTCATTATGAAGAATCAGAAAAGCCGATAGGCTCCTTCGCCTCCGTTGACATAGCCGAGCCAAACCTATGCCCCAGATATTGTGCTAGTCTGATTAACGGAATTAAGATAGCCCCCTCCCCAAGTTGGCTGCAGCAGCGTCTGAATAGCTGTGGCACGCGTCCCATTAACAACGTGGTTGATACTACTAATTATGTGATGTTGGAATATGGGCAGCCTCTGCACGCTTTTGATTATCGTAAGCTCAAGGGCGGACAAATTATCGTTCGCAGGGCAAAAAACGGTGAAACTATAACTACCTTGGATGGCACAGAGCGCGCTCTTAATCCTGACATATTGGTTATTGCCGATAAGGAAGAGGCCGTCGCTGTGGCTGGAATCATGGGTGGCGCAGATTCGGAAGTTACAGACAAAACTGACACTATCCTCTTGGAGTCAGCGAATTTTGACCAAGCCACCATTCGTCGAGGCTGTGGTTATCTTCAACTTCAGAGCGAGGCCTCGATGCGTTTTGATAAGGAACTTAATAGCGAGCTTCCGCTGCTACCCTTGAAACGGGCAACCCAACTGCTACTGGAGCTAGCCAGCGGCAGAGCAGCCAAGGGTGTAATTGATGTTTATCCTGGAAAATCAGCACCAAAACTTATATCGCTCCCCACCCGGGAAGTGGAGCGCCTTTCAGGTTTGAAAGTCAATATTGATGAAATTCTTAAGGTATTAAAAGCTCTGGGCTTTGAGTGCCAGGAGAACAATTCAGGTTCGCAGATTTCGGTGTCTGTGCCTTATTGGCGCAGTGACATTAAATGCTCAGCCGACCTCGTGGAGGAAATAGTCCGCATCATTGGTTATGAAAAAATCCCAATCAGCAGGCTTAGCTCTCCGTTGCCTCCACAAAAAGCAAAATTATCACCAGCAGCCCAGCAAAGCAATCTCAAAGATAAACTACGCAATATTCTGACCAGCTTTGGCTTTCAAGAGATATTAACTTATTCTTTAGTCAGCTTAGAAAAGTTGCAGAAGCTTTCCCCAAAGCTTGAACTGAAAGTCCAACCGTTAAAGGTGGCTAACCCTATGACCAGGGAACAGGAATTCTTGCGTACCAGTTTACGGGCTGGTCTGCTGTCCACGTTGGCACATAACCAAAAATTTGAGCCAGCAGGCATAAGGCTCTTTGAAATTGGCAAGATATTCTTGCCGCATAACCCTCCTGTCATTGCGACCAAAGCAAAACAATCTCAAGTGGAAAGAGAGCTGCCCCAAGAAAAAGATATGCTCTGTGCTGCACTCAGCGGCCCAAGACTGGAATTGTCCTGGCATACTGACAAAGAGATGCTCGATTTCTTTGACGCCAAAGGGGTAGTGGAAAATATCTTGAACCAGTTGGGGCTGAAAGCGAGTTTTGAGAATAGCGATGATGAAGGTCTATTCCCAAGGAAAGGTACTAATATAATCGTTGATAATGACCTGATAGGCATTCTTGGTGAGCTACATCCTAAAGTGGTACAAGCCTTTGAACTTTTGGGCGTTACTTATCTCATAGAAATTGACCTAGAGAAACTGTTGACCAAGCTTACCGGGACAAAGAAATATCAACCCATCACACGGTTTCCCAGTGTAACCCGTGACATCGCCTTAGTAGTGGACGAACAGGTAAGTTATCGAAGAGCGGAAGAAATAGTCCAAGGCTTTCCGCTGGTAACGCAGGTAACTCTCTTTGACCTTTATCGAGGCAAGCAAATACCCGAGGGCAAGAAATCTTTTGCCATAAGGATTATCTGCCAATCGCCCAGCCATACCTTGACTGATGAGGAAGTCGACCAAAGTCAAGAACAGATGCTCGCTAGGCTACATCAGGAACTGGGCGCTGCTTTAAGGGGCTGACACTCTAATTTCCTCTCCCTTGAAGGAGGAAAGGGCGAAACTTTATGTTAACAAGATGCAAAACGAAACGCGCCAACGTTCATTCTAAAGTCAAGTCAAAATCTATCTTATGAGAAGGTTCTTGATGAAGGTTCTCTAGAATCTTTTCAAACAGCCCCGGCTTATGTAGCCATCCGGAGAATTCAGGCCTCACGCTATATTCAATTATGTTTTTCCGAACGCTAGATTCGCCCTTCCACGGATTCCATGCTGAACTTTCCCGAATGCGAGCAATTTCGATAACTTTAACATTCCACTCTAGCTCATGAAATAGCTTAAGAATGTCCCAATACGAATATTTTTCCTTGAACGCTTTCGGCAACTTCTCGTAAAGAAAATAGGCATTCGGATAATACCCACCTTCGATGCCTTCGAGAATTCTGCGAACTAAATTTACCTCTGTTGCTTCTTCAACCATTAGGCTGACCTAAAACATTGAAGTGGTTATTAAATCTTGGCGAGCTCGTATTCAATACTCAGGGATTCTTGTTTATCCTTGGGTACAAGGTTAGTTATTATAGTGTATGGCACCCTTTTGCTAACATATTCAACTATCCTTCTGAAACGGGTGGAATCGTAGAAAGTAGTTTCATCTGCAACAAAGAGCGGGAAATCTGATAGATATGCTTCTCTGCCCGCTAGCATCAATACAAGCGCTACAGTTTCCTTCTCACTCCGGCTCAAGGTATTGATGGACGCGCCCTTGGGCTGTCCATGTAAGCGCCGAATGATCTTAAGGTTAAACTGGTCATCAAGGTATATCCGCTCGAAAGTCTCCTCAAACTCGAGTAGCCGATACACTTCGTCAATGCGGGTGTTGAACATCCGCTTGACGGCTTCCTTGACTTCCTCCGCCTTGGCCATCATATGCCTAGCAGAGAGCTGGTAAAAGCCTACGTCCTGTTGCAGGCGGACAACCTCCTTGTGGGCGTCCCCAACGGCATTAATCCTCTGACCAAGGGTCTGGATATCTTGGTCAACCCGGGCGATGCTTTCATCAAGACGCCGCTGCTGCTCCCATCGTTCACGGGTTTCTTTATCGAAAGCGGATTCCAGCTGCTGAACAAGCACCCTCTGTTGCTCCAACTGCGGGGCAAGTTGGTCAATGCTGGCATCGGTCTGTCCCTTCTCTCGCTCGCGAAGCTCGATATCACGCCGAGCACTATTAAGGCGTTGACGGAGGTCTACTCTAACCTGGGTCCAGTAATCCTGAAGCTGGACCTTTTCCTTCTTCCTTTGTTCTAAACGCCATTGATGTTCATTGATGTCGTTACTTAGTTCGCGTTTCTTCGTTTCCAGCTTTCGTTGATAGTCCCTTAGCTGTTCTGCACCAATAGGTTGCCCGCAGGCAAAGCACTTATTGGTCTGAAAGCGCAGGTAATTTGTCCAGTTTTGGTCAGCGAGTTGGAGTTGGCGTTGAATGACTTCATTCTCCGTTCTGAGGGCGGTTATCTCGTTCTCTATGCGCTCGATTTCCTGAGCCATACGGCTTAATTCTTGCTCAATGTCTGGATGTTCTTGCTCAAACTGCTCCACGATTTTTCGAAGCTGTGCTTCTTTATTAACAAGGTCTTCAAGGTCAGAAACCAAGCGTTCGCGCCTGCCATTAGCTCGGGTTAGCTCGTCGATGAGGTTCTGTAACTTCGTCTGTTCCCGCCGGAGCCTGCGCGCCTCCTCTTCGCTGCGAGCGAGCTTCTCTGGGGGTATTTCCTGCTGGGCCTTACGTTCGTCTTCCAGTTTAGCTAGTTCCTGTTGCTTTGACCGAAGTTGATTTTGCAATGTCTCGAGAGCGGCAACCTGATCTCTATGCTGGCTTAGCTCAGAAACCGTACGCACTCTCCGTTGCTCAAAATAACTAGCGAGTATCTCATAGTGTCGATAGTCCGAGAAGTCCAGCAGAATAGTTCGAAGAGCCTTACCAGTCTTCACCCTATCGATGAGCTCGTTATCCTCGGACGCAATGCAGAAAAGGTCAACCTTCCGTCCATCCTCATGGAGAGGTGTCCCAGCAGCAGTGAGGGTGTTATCACGTCCCGCTCGGAGACGCCGCACATACTGGATGCCATCCAGGGTCAGTTCAACGCGGCCACTCTGCTCAAAGATGTGCAAAAAGTGCTCCCTGGTGCGAAGGTCACGCTCGTCTAAGACGAGTGCTTGGATTGCATGGACAAAGGAACTCTTACCAGCTGCGTTGGGGGCAGTGATGATATTTAGCCCCCTTTGCAATTCAAATTCCCGGCGACCAATGAAACCGCCAATATTCTCTATAGCCAGCGGGACCACACTCTTTTGTTGAATAACCATCATTGAACCTCCTGTATGTTCCGCCATTCCGCCAAGACACGCTGAGTCAACTCATCGAGGTAACGCTTCGTGGTTGCTGAAAGCTTGTCAACGCTCTCGGGAAGGTAACGAGCCTCGTGTTGCTTCAGGACTCGTAACCCATCCCGAGCTACTTGATCGAGAAGTCTAAGGCGATCTGCTCCAGCTCCTCCTTGCTCGCCAAGCTGTTCTTCCTCAGTGTCTCCTTCGAAACCGGGTAAGGGCCGTATTTTTTCTCGACTTTCCATTCTGCTCCTTTCCTTACAGGTTCTGGTATCTGCCACTCGTGCAGTTCTTCTGCCAAGTAAACGTCCACGTAGAACGAGTGCCTCTTTTTCACGTTCCAGGCACATAGGAGGGCGTGACCGTTGTTCTTCATAAGGAACACATTGCGCGCTCCCTTGCCCAGAAATAGGTCAGTAACGTCCCGCTTATATGCCTTCTGCATAGCGTTCTGCGCTTCACGTTTTGAAGTCACAACAATGAGCAGAGCCATTGCAAGCCTCCAAGAGTCGTCACCGAACGGTGACGACTCTAAACCGCTCCTTCTGCATAGTAGTCCATTACTAGCTTCTCCACATCCCGCACACTTTTCATGTCCTCGTTGGCTTTGATGCGCTCGAGGACCGGCTCGCATGGTATCATATATTTTTCGCAGAGGTCTTTTGCTGCCTGTATCAGAGTCTCTTGGGTGGGTAGCGGGAACTCAATCTCATAAAGCCGATCCCTGAGGGCCCGGTCCATAAGGCTGATCTCATTGGTAGTTAAGATCACCATAATCTTGGAGGTATCCAGTCGGTCTAGCTCGTGGAACAGTACATTGTTCTGGGCTACGTGCCAGCTTTCACCCTTTACCCAGTCCCGGCGTGGAAAGACGCTTTCAGCGTCGTCTATCAGAATAAGGCATCGTTGGTTTCCCGCCGCCCGAAAGAGTTCCGTGATCACCTGCTCGCTCTCGCCATACCGGGCTCGAGCAATGTCGGAGCCGTCCACAAAAAGAAGCGGGCACATCAGATCATTAGCGAGCGCCTTGGCCATCGCCGTCTTGCCCACACCGACTGAACCCCAAAAGAGAAATCCCTTGATACCGTCCCTTACCGACTTCGTAAACTGGTGGTTAATGATACGGCGCACTTTGTAGAAAATTTGTCGGTAAGCCTCACCACGAAGTTTGAGAATATCTTCCTTCATGTCCTCAAAGGGCTTTAATCGCCTCAAGGTTGCACCTATATCTCGTCGCATCATAACTTATGTCCTTACCCAAGTTAGAGACCCAGGTCTCGATAAATCTGTAGAGTCCGTTGCCTCACCCTTTCAAACGCACGTAGAACCTCCTGGCGCACGTATAGGGGGTCGGCATAAGCATCTTCAAAGAAGCGGAGACTGACCGGGCGTTGACGGTCTTCAGAGCGGAGACTAATCCACCGAGGTTCGGCGTCATAGCCAGCCTGTCTAGTGAAAGCCCGGCGACCATTGTCTTGGGTTATGCTGCCACTGGTAGGGTCAGCATTCGCGACTAAACTTCTAACTGGAATATATTGTCGGAAGGCTTGTTGCATAGCCGCTCTGCGCCTATAAGGGAAGCAATTAAGGTCCGCGTCGGGGTCCGGGACTCGGCGTGCAAGAGAACACGCCCCCAAAAGCCTTCCTAAGAGTTTAGGTCCTAGATCAGGGTTCGTCGGGTCAAGAGTGTTGACAAAATCACGCCACCTAGCGGGGATCCTGAACGCTTGTGCTGACGGGTCATATTCCAGAAGCCCCCAGAAATCAAAGTCGTCCAGAAATTCACGCCAACGCACCGAGCGCATGACATCTTCTGCTTCGCCAAGATAAATTAAGTCATTTTTTGGGAAGTTGACCATAATCAGACCAACCAGAGCTTCGGCACCACGAATCCAGTGCCATTCCCAGTGTGCACTAGCCTGCAAGCCTCTCACGATGTCAAACTCGTCAGCCGACATAGCTTCCTGTATGATCTGCGGGATGGCTTCCCCTAATTCCAGCCAATCATAATCCGTCGCTTGCATATGTATGCGCCTCCCGTCCGCAGCTTACGCTAATTATACCATTTTAGAAGACTAGATTAAACTATTTTTCTAACACAAACTCGAATTTCGTCTAACTCGTGCCTTTGTGCCTTTGCTAATGCCCCCGCCAATAAGCTCAAAATAGCTAAACGGCAATGAAGGCTTATCTTTTCAAGTCCATAAGCCTCTATCCAGCAGTTTCTTTACTTCCCCAGCCAAGTTTTCCAAAGACAAGAGCTTGGCTTCTTTCTCCATTCGCCATTTTACCTCTACGCTCTGGCTTTGTAAGGTGCGTGGAGACAATGTCAAGCGCAGTGGTATTCCCAGAAGGTCGGCATCATTGAATTTAACGCCGGGAGAGTCGTCGCGGTCATCGAAAAGCACTTCGATGCCTTCTTTTTGTAATTCCTGATAAATCCTTTCTGCCGTAGGGAGGACTGCCGACTTATCCAACGATAGAGGACAAAGATAGACTTGATAAGGAGCGACGGAGAGCGGCCAGATAATACCTTTGTCATCGTGGCTTTGTTCTACTATTGCTGCCAACAATCGCCCCAGTCCAATGCCATAGCTGCCCATAACAATATGTTGGGATTTGCCATCATTATCTAAGAAAGATGCTCCGAATCTCTCACTAATGAAGGTGCCCAACTTAAATACGTGTCCCACTTCAATGCCCCGAGCCGAGGATAATTTGCCTCGACACCTGGGGCAGCTATCTCCAGACCGAGCCAGGGCGATATCAACCATTAGGTCAACCTGAAAATCCCTGGGGTAATTGGCATTCCTGAGGTGATACCCCGGCTTATTAGCACCAACAATGAAGTTAAAGCCTGAGGTTAGGGAATCATCAGCAACAACTTTGATTCCCTTCACACCTATGGGTGAAGCGAAACCAGCTACAAGTCCAGCTTCATTTACTTCGCCTTCCGTAGCCAGGCGAAGCTCAGAGCACTTCAGGGCATTTCTTAACTTCGTTTCGTTGACTTCCAGATCGCCCCGAATGATAGCGAAGATAAATTCTCCATCAGCAAAATAAAACACCGCCTTGAGTGTTTGACTTGTCGGCACACCAACAAAACCAGCGACCTCCTGTATGGTTTTCGACTCCGGCGTGGCTATTTCCTCCAAAGAAAGGAGATTATTCGGTTCGCTAGGAATGACGGGTTCGGCGGTTTTGTCGAATTGAGCCTTCTCTGCATTAGCAGCATAGCCACAATTGGAACAACAAATGACCTCGTCTTCGCCAGTCTCTGTGACAACTATAAATTCGTGGGAATCCTTGCCACCTATGGCGCCGCTATCAGCCTCTACCATTAATGCGGGTAAGCCAAGGCGTGCATAGATATTTCGGTAAGCCTGGCTTATCTTTTGGTAACTTTCATCGAGCCCTGCCTCATTGGCGTCAAAGCTGTAAAGGTCTTTCATGATGAACTCCCGGACTCTCAATAAGCCGCCGCGGGGTCGAGGCTCATCGCGGAGCTTGGTCTGTATTTGATATAGGAGCAAGGGAAGCTCCCGGTAGCTTTGCACATAGCGATGGACAAGGTCGGTAATAACTTCTTCGTGGGTGGGTCCCAGAGCCAGTGTATGCTCCTTGCGGTCGGTCAAGGTAAATAGGGATTTACCGAAGGAAACATACCTGCCTGATTGCTGCCACAATTCAAAAGGCTGCAACACGGGCAGCATCAATTCCTGCCCGCCAGTCTTATCCATTTCCTCTCTGATTACATTTTCTATCTTTTTGAGCACTCGCCATCCCATAGGCAAGTAACAGTAAATTCCGGCAGCCTCCTGAGCAATCATGCCCGCTCGAAGCAGTAGCTGATGGCTTACGCTCTCAGCTTCTGCTGGCGCCTGCCGTAGCGTCTTGCCAAAAAGCTTAGAAAAACGCATTGTTTGTTTATCCTAAATCATCTTGTCATTTTTCTGGTAAAAGTCACCAGGAATAGTGCCATCATAAAAACTCCAAGCGCTGCTTCTGCCGCTCCCAAGCCCTTAGCCCAGCTCGCTGGCTCGGTATAAACCCAGCTTCCATAGCCGAGGGCGGTAAAGGAGACAACGCTGTAATAAAGGCAACCGGGGAATGTGGCTGAGCTGAGTGCGCCAAGAAAGAAATAAATCAGTCCTAAGCCGAGCACAACTGCTGCTGCCCATATAATAACCCTCCACCACTTCTCCCCATAACCACAAAGTAGTCTTAAAATCCAGTCCCAGAGCTTTAAGTGCGGCTCGGCTTTCCAACGCCGAAATTTCCTTCTGGCCTCCATCTCTCTGTAGAAGAATTTACCAGCAACATCGTACATGCCAGCGTTAGTGTACCAAATCTTTAGTCTGCGGTAGGTATCTAATGCTGAGTCAAGGGGGCCATCTATTTCTTCACCGATTAAATAATTCCCCCATTTTATGTCTTGCAGCCTAGTACTATTATCAAATTGGGCACCAGATAGATAAGCTCCTTCAAGTTCAGCATCAGATAAATCAGCTCCCTCTAAGTGGGCCCCATTCAGACTAGCACCTTTAAGCTTGGCGTAAAACAATCGGGACATCTGTAGTTTGGCATTTGATAAATTACTATCTTGAAGATCAGCGCCATACAGCCGTGCTTCTTGGAGACAAGCACTCTCTAAATCGGCTTCTTTTAGAGAGGTATTTGTTAAATCTGCCTCTTCAAGATGAGCGTCCCATAGAGTAGCTTTGTCAAGTTTTGCCCTTGCTAAAATAGAGCGCTCAAAATGTACATATGCTAGCATCGCCTCCCTAAGATCAGAATTATATAAATAAGCCTTCTCCAAATGGGCACCTTGCGTCTTTGGTGAATAATAAATCCCAAAACCAGTGTTGTCTTCAGTAGGGGGATGTGAACCTGATAAGTCAGTTCTTCTAAGTATAGTCCCACTCAGATTTAGACCGCGTAGGTCAATACTTTCCTCAAATACTTTCCCTGAAAGGTCAAGACCTTCGGCTTTACCACCGTTCTCCTGTATCCGCCTGAGTACATCTTCACGGGTAAGAATTTCTTCTTTTTCTTCCACCATAGCTAGACCTTATCAATCTCTGCCATCAGGGCTTCCAGGAACCTTTCCTCGCTGACTGTGCCTACTGCCTCCCCCTTTCTAAATATGGCACCTTTGCCCTTGCCGCAGGCAATGCCCACGTCGGCATCCTTAGCCTCGCCAGGACCATTGACTACGCAGCCCATGACTGCCACTTTAATGGGCTTACTTATCTTTTCCAGACGCTTGCTCACTGCCTCAGCCAGGGCAATGATATCAACTTCAGCCCGGCCGCAGGAAGGGCAGCTCACTAGAGTTGGACCTCGCTGACGAAGTCCCAAACTTTTTAGGATTTCGTAAGCCACGAATACCTCTTCACAGGGATGAGCGCTGAGAGAAACGCGTATGGTATCCCCAATCCCCTGATGAAGAAGTATGCCAATGCCTATGGCGCTGCGTATGGCTCCCGTCCGGGGAAGCCCGGCCTCAGTTACGCCCAGATGCAGTGGATAGGGCATTTTATCGGTAATCATTTGATAAGCCTGAACGGTAGTGAGAACATCGAAGGCTTTAAGGGAGACCTTAATTAAATCGAAGTTCAGGCTTTCCATAAGTCTTATCTGCTCCAATGCCATGTTTACCATGCGCTCAGCCGGTGGTGCATCGGGCTGAAAATTGTCAGGTAAACTGCCAGCATTCACTCCAATACGGATAGGCACCTTTATTTCTTTAGCAGTAGCTACCACCCTGGCAATCTGCCCTTTGTTTCCTATGTTGCCGGGGTTGATGCGGAGTCCGTCAACGCCGGATTGCAGCGCAGCCAAAGCTAATCGGTAGTCAAAATGTATATCAGCAATAATAGGTAATGAAACGCTCCTTTTTATAGCGGCTATACTTTCAGCCGCTTCCTTGTCTGGGACTGCCACTCGCACAATCTCACAGCCGCAATCCTCTAACTCTTTAATCTGGGTTATAGTGGCCGGAATGTCACGGGAATCAGTCTTGATCATAGACTGCACCACAATGGGGGCATCGCCACCCACGATTACATTGCCAATTCTCAAGGGTTTGGAGGTTCGACGTGTCATAGTCCAAAACCCCCGCCGCTAATTAGACGCCAGATATCACTAAAGGTTACTAAAATCACAAGTGCAATTAAAAAAGTGGTGCCGATAGTATATGCCAGGCGCATTGTTCGAGAGGAAAGACGCTTCCCACGCCTACACCCTTCAATGAACGCCACCAGCATACCTCCTCCATCCAAGGGGGGGATGGGGAAGAGGTTGAATATACCGAGACCCAGGCTGATTATGCCGCCCATAAATAATATGTTGCTGAAGCCAGAGGAGCGCACTATCTCCACTGTTAACTGACCAGCACCTATTGGCCCCACCAATGCCATATCGGGAGATTCTATGATTAGAGGGATAGCCTCTATTATGAGCACAGGCATACGGACGATGAAGTTAGCCCCTTCATAGATTGCCATCCACACAGGAAGTCGCTCTTGTTCCATATGAGTCCCATCTACCCATCGCAGCTCCACGCCGGGCAGGGTTTCGGAGCCGTCATGAATCAGAGAGATTTCCCCTGTCTCCTCTGTCTCGTCATTTGGGAGCAAAACCAACTTTATTTCTTCACCTTCCTCAACGGAATGCAAGGCACTAGACATACTCTCATCATTGTATACAGGTTGTTCATTAATGCCCAGGATGGTATCACCGGGTCTGAGGCCAGCTTCATAGGATGGCGAGCCTTCCTCCACCTGACTCACGATATTCCACCAAGGCAAGAAGACGCCGATTAATCTTCGTTGCTTTTTTGGGTCGAATTTCGGCTCCAACCTGATTTCCTCTTCCTGCCCGTTCCTTAGCAGAAGCAAAGTTATTTCCGCCCCTTCTTCGACTGAATTTACTATACCCTGCACATCCTCGCTCCTACGAACAGGTTGCCCCTCTACCTCCAGGATTATGTCCCCGGGCTCGATGCCTGCTTCCTCCGCAGGAGAATCCTCCACTACAGAATGCACCATGAGTCCGTCGCCGGCAATGACAGAATAGGGTAACGCAATGAAAGCACTGAGGAGAACAAATGCCAGAAAGATGTTGACCAGCGGACCGGCAGCATAGATTCCTAACCTGGTCCACGGTCCTTTGCCGGCCAGGCTTCGGGGTACTGTGGGGTCATTTTCTCCAGCAGCCCTGACAAAGGCTCCTAGGGGTATGGCATTAACTGAGTATATTGTCTCGCCTCGTTTAATACCAAAAAGTCGTGGGGGAAGGCCTATGCCGAACTCTTCCACCTTCACTCCGGCACGCTTAGCAGTAATGAAGTGCCCCAATTCGTGAAGATAAATTGCCACGAATAGAGCTACGATGAAAATAATAATGATTACGGCAACGCTCATCTCTTATCTCTCTATCCCGGGATTGCTTCGTCGCTCAGGCTTCTCGCAGTGACCAAGGGAAAGGCGTGTAGCGCATTCCCTTGCCCAGGCGTCAGCAGCCAGTATTTCCTCCAGAGATGGCTGGCTGATGTTCCGATGTTGCTCAAGCGTTTTTTGCACAACTTTGGCTATATCGGTAAAACTTATTCTATGGCTGAGGAAAAGCTCTACAGCCACCTCGTCTGCGGCGCAAAGCACTGCCGGATAAGTTCCTCCTGATTTGCCAGCATCCATTGCTAGTTTGAGACAGGGAAATCTATCATAGTCCACAGGCTCAAAGTTCAGAGACTGGATTTTATTCCAATCAAGGCGAGGTAATTCTAAATTAGACCACCTCCGAGGATAGGAAAGGGCATATTGAATGGGCAATCTCATATCAGGCCAGCCGAGCTGGGCTTTCAGGGAACCATCCATAAACTCCACCATGGAATGAACGATAGACTGGGGATGCATTAATATTTCAATACTATCAAAGGGGAAAGAGAAAAGCCAATGAGCTTCAATGACCTCTAATCCTTTATTCATAAGGGTTGCTGAATCTATGGTTACCTTCCTTCCCATCTTCCATACGGGGTGCTGAAGGGCTTGCTCAGGAGTTACCTCAGCCAATTGTGACTGTGAGTAATGGTAAAAAGGTCCTCCAGAGGCAGTGAGAAAAAGCCTCTGCGGTTTATTTTCTTCCCCCTGCAAACATTGCCAGATGGCACTATGCTCACTATCAATAGGTAGAATTCGGGCTTGATGAAGGCTAGCTTCACGAACAATAATTTCACCAGCCATCACCAATACTTCCTTGCTAGCCAGGGCAACTGTCTTGCCTGCCCGTAAAGCCGCCAGAGTAGGGCTTAGTCCTGCCTTACCTGCAGTGGCCACGATAACGAAGTCGACCTCGGGATGACTGGCTATTTCTTCTGCGGACAAAAATTCCCCGCCGTAACTAATGGCAGGCTTGACCGAGGAACAAAACATTTTGGGCTGAAATTCACTGATTTGTCTTTCCAGAAGCTCAAGATTTTTGTTCCCTGTCAGAGCTACTACTTTTAATTCGTCAGGCAGGGCACGGATTACATCTAGAGCCTGCCGCCCTATGGAGCCTGTCGAGCCCAGGATAGCTATTTTCTTCACATCACCACCCATATTACATAATAATATGCTACTGCCCCGACGAAGATGAGGCTATCGAAGCGGTCAAGGATACCACCATGTCCCGGTAGCAAATTACCTGATTCTTTTGCTCCCGTATTACGCTTGAGCAATGATTCAACCAAATCACCAAGCTGAGCAAAGATGCTGACAAGAAAGCCCAGGAGTACAATTTGCCAATATTTAAAAACAAAAGGAGACCCCAGCTTAAGAGAAATGAGGTTAAGAACCGTCGCTATTACAATCGCCCCCAGAATGGCACATATTAACCCTCCTATCGCTCCTTCCCAAGTTTTAGACGGGCTTATGGCAGGAGCCAGCTTATGCCTGCCTCTGGCCCGGCCGATAAAAAAAGCACCCGTATCGTTGGCAAATGTAGTCAACATGGCCAAATAAACCCAATTTCGACCATACTCCGGGCTATTTTCTAAACCGCGTAAACTCAACCAGTAGCTGAGCATCCAACCTACATAGAGGGCACCCACTATTGTCCACGCCCAGTTGTGGAATGCCTTTTCTCTTGATGGACTGCGTAATAGCCAAACCAATGAAATCAACATAGTAGCCGTGATAACTAGGGATAAAACATCAGGGCTCCTGTAAATATAATGAGGGCTTAAGACAAGTGCCAGCGCCCATAGTAAGCCCAGATAAAGCAAAGGCTCTCTCCTGTCAAAATTGGCCATCCGATAGAACTCGTATGTGCCGCCTAATGCTGCTGCAGCTATAAGAATAGTAAACCAAGGGGCACCAAACCAGATGGCAAGAACAAGGAGGGGCACGCCAACAACGGCAGTAGTGACTCTTTGTTTGAGCATAGCACTATTTTAACAGCTTTTAAGCCGCTGTAGGCTTGCTAGTATCCTAGTCTCACAAGTGGCTTGCATCAGACCAACGTCATGTCGGATATGTTGCCCTGAGCGATAGTGACAGCTCTTTAAATTCTTTGCTATCTCTCAAAATGGTAGCTTTCGTGAAAGCTATGTACGATATACGTACTAGCTGAGCTAGATATTAGTGGTGGGCTTTTCTGCCGCCTTCTTAAAAACTTCTCTGGCTGCAAGTCCAATGGCGATAACAAACACTACAAGCAAGACTATTGCTAACGTCCAGGGAAAACCTCCAACAGGACTGGTAATCGCCGCCATTGGACCATTTACGACGCCCATCCCAATCAGGGTAGCCCACCATGCCCATCTTTCAGCTTTCCTTAAACCGTAGTGAATGATGGCTATCGACAATACTCCCACGCCGATAAAGAGCGTTCCCGCAAGTCTAACGAAAATTCCTGCCAGAGTTGCCAACTTAGTGTTGTCTTCGCCAAGTTCTTCCATGGTCATGCCAATAAATGCCTCATGGTACTCCATAAGCGTGCCTCTGGCGATGTAAACAACACCTATGATGACAGAAAATAGTGCCACAATAATAAGGATTATCGAAGTTGCTTTCAACATGGTCAACCTCCTCGTATTATATGCCTGGGAGAATCTCCAGGTCTTTCACAAAAAAGAGATGGCCCTGAGGTAATTATTGTTGTCAGGTCGGCTGGGCCAGCGCTACTTCCTCCTTAGTTGTATCTCTAACGGTTAGTGCGAGCCTTTTTATCGGATACCAATGAGGCGGAATTATATTTCCCGTATTTCCCTCTCCTTGCTCTGTCCCAATTCACTTACCCTATCCACACAAGCATCTGTAAGCTGGTCGATTTTCTTAGTGTTGTTTTTAAGTTCATCTTCCGATATTTCTTTATTTTTCTCCATCGCTCTTAGTTTCTCGATGCCATCTCTCCTTATATTGCGTATGGCAATCCGCCGTTCCTCCACCCTCTTAGACACTAGCTTGACCAACTCATTACGCCGTTCTTCACTGAGGGGTGGAATGACCACCCGAATTACATTACCATCATTCATAGGGTTAAGGCCGATATTAGCTGTAAGAATGGCTCTTTCAATGTCGCGCAACGATGTACGGTCCCAGGGTTGAATAATGATTAAATTAGCCTCAGGTATGGACATGGTAGCAAGTTGATATAGCGGGACAGGAGAGCCATGATAGTCAACCATGATGTTGTCAAGCAGAGCTGGAGTAGCACGCCCGGCCCGGATGGCAGCTAATTCTTTAGCTAACCCATCTATGGCCTTCTGCATCCTGGAGTTCAGTTCAGTGAGTAATTCATCCAACATGGCTTAGTGGTCAACACCAAGCTCGAACCTGGCAAATCTGCGTACTTTTATATTCTCACCTACTTTCGCAATTGTTTCGGTAATAACTTCCTTAACGGTTTTGACAGGTTCTCTAATAAAGGGTTGACTAAGAAGGCAAACTGCTTGCGGGTCCATTTCTGCTTCCGTTGGCATCTCTTCACTAATGATAAATTGTGGAGATGTAGCAGCTACCTGCATAGCCAGGTCGCGAGCAAGTTCTCTAAATTCAGCGGTGTGGGCTACAAAATCGGTTTCACAGTTTAACTCCACTAATGCTCCTATGTGCTTGGTATGATGAATATAAGCTTCGATTATGCCTTCGGTTGCAACCAAATCCCTCTTCCTTTCAGCAATTGCTTCCCCACGCTGTTTCAAGAGTTCGATTGCCTTTTCCATATCACCATCTACCTCTAACAAAACCTTATTGCAGTCCAGTATACCTGCATTAGTTCTATTTCTTAACTCCTTTACTACTTGAATTGAGATTTTCATCTAGATGCGATTTCCCCTTCCGTTTCCTTTGGCTCCTCTGGTTCCTTCGGTTCCTTTGGCTCCTCTGGTTCCTTTAGCTCCTTTGGCTTCTCTGGTTCATCTGGCTTCTTTGGTTTCTTTGGTTTCTTTGGTTTCTTTGGTTCCTTAGGTTCCTTTAGCTCCTCTGGTTCCTTTGGCTCCTCTGGTTCCTTTAGCTCCTTTGGCTCCTCTGATTCACCTGGCTCTTCCGGCTCAAAGGTATAAGAACCTAGAATTTCAATGGCTTCTTCGTGTTCTTCTTCAGCAACTAATTTGGCAGCTCCTGGCTCTCCAGAAAACGCCTCAGTTTTACCCTCGATTATAGCATCAGCTATTTTGCTACAAATCAATTTAATCGCCTTAACAGCATCATCATTAGCGGGAATAGGATGGTCGATGCCATCTGGGTTACAATTAGTATCCACAATAGCAATTACAGGTATGCCCAATTTTTTTGCTTCAGTAAGGGCAATCTTATCTTTAATAGGATCAGCAATAAAGAGGGCTCTAGGAAGAGTAGTCATTTCCTTAAACCCTCCCATTTGAGTATTCAGGTGAAAAATTTCCTTTTCTATCTTCACCCGTTCTTTCTTGGGTAAGAGGTCGAGTTCACCTTTATCTCTTTTATTCTCTAAACGAACTAAGTGATCGATCCGAGCTTGTATGACAGCAAAGTTAGTTAACATACCACCTAGCCATCTTTGATTAACATAGCTCATCCCACATCTTGTGGCCTCTTCTTCTATGGTTTGCTGCGCCTGCTTCTTGGTGCCGACAAAAAGAATGCTTTGCCCTCGAGCTGCTAAATCCTGGACAAAAGTGCAGGCCTTTTCTAACATGGTAACTGTCTGCTCTAAATCAATGATGTGAATGCTATTGCGCTGGGTAAAAATATATTTCTTTGCCTTGGGATGCCAGTAACTGGTGTGATGACCAAAATGGGCACCCGCTTCCAGTAACTGTTTTAATAAAGTATTATTTATCATGTCTATAATTTCAGATGATATTTATCAGCAAAATCGGTATAATGTAACATGATTGATTTGGGTAATGCAACAGGACAACTGTTCCAATTGCCCCGAAATAATCATTAGTCTTCAAAAGTAAGTCTGGCCAAGATTTTAGTGTTCAATCGCTGATTTCGAGAATTGTCTCCTAGTTGACATTGCATTTGCCCCTATTTATACTATTGAGCCAAAATTAAGGTGAAAGTTGCCCGAGTAGCTCAATGGTAGAGCAACCGACTTGTAATCGGTAGGTTAGTGGGTTCGAATCCCCTCTCGGGCTGGGTTTTTCAGATATCCTATGATAAGATTATACCAAGGAGGGGTGCCGGAGTGGTTAATCGGAGCAGACTGTAAATCTGTTGCCCGTAAGGGCTACGTGGGTTCAAATCCTACCCCCTCCACTAAAAAGTACAGTAGGCCCACATAGCTCAGCAGGTAGAGCACGTTCTTGGTAAGAACAAGGCATAACCACCATCAGACGCACCATAGTCTATCCCCACACCCTTGCTAGTAATTGGTTTTCCTACACTTTTCGATCTTCAGCTCCACCAGCAGCCTTACTAGTCTCCATAGACGCTATAATCTGTTCTCGAAGTTCACCAACTGCACCAGGAGAGTGAGGAAGCATTATTGTGTTAGCCCGGGAATTCTTCCCAACATCAGTAAGCATGTCATAATACTGCGTCATAAGAACCAATGTCATTACACCCTCTGCATTAACCCCAAGTGCATCACTGGCATCCTTAACTGATTCTCTAAGTCCAGCAACGATCGCTATCCTCTGCTTGGCAATACCCTCACCAGACAGCTCCTTACTCCTAGCATCAGCCTCTGCTTCCTTAATAACAATAATCTTTTTAGCCTCTCCCTCATGCTCAGCAGCAACTCTAAGACGCTGTTGCCTATTAATCTCATTCATAGCATCTGCAACACCCTTATCTGGCTGGATGTCATTAACAAGAGCACGAACCAATTTATATCCATACTCACTCAGCCTGGCACTAAGACTCTCCTCAATT
>Ga0209979_1000302_pt1 | contig 71917 bp, 57 predicted proteins | sample AnhtaG_FD_183114 | JGI IMG/M metagenome (GOLD analysis project Ga0209979, IMG submission 183114) | Deep subsurface microbial communities from Anholt, Denmark to uncover new lineages of life (NeLLi) - Anholt_01485 metaG (SPAdes) (version 2) | ecosystem: Environmental > Aquatic > Marine > Oceanic...
ACATAATAGCCATAACAACCAGCATTAAATAACTTGAAATAATTTCACCCAATCCAAAACCTTTAACGTTGTCTTGTAAAACCCATATCAAATAAGCAGTAATAAATCCGAATAAAAACCATCTGATACTGTTTAATATTAGTGTAAAAATATATTGGCGCTCTTTAAGTAGAATTTTTATATTTGTTATGTTAAAATCCATATTTTTATCTTGATTCTCAATCTTCTCAGTTTTATCATCATCTTTCAGAACGAAAAAAATAAACACTATACTAAAACAAATTAGGAATCCCGATATCAAGAAAATGCTCCTAAACCCAAAGAAACTCGAAACAAAACCCCCTATTATGAATCCAAGGAAGAATCCCACATTCATATATAAAGAATAATAGCCCATTCCCTTACTATGTTGATTTTTTTTGTAGATATCGCCAATAACTGCTTGTAAGATTGAAGTATAAGCACCTGCTCCTTGAATTGCTCTGTAGATGATCAATTGGATTACATCCTGAGCGGTAAAACATAAAAATGTTCCTATTAGATATATTAGCATTCCGAATAGGACTACTCTTCTCCGTCCTAATTTATCTGAGACTGCTGCATAAGGATATTGTAGAATACTTTGAGTCACGGAAAAAATACCAATTATTATTCCATAAGAAGTTAAAGAACCAGAAAGACTCTCAACAAATGAAGGCAAACCAATTTGGACAATGCTCAATCCCATGCTTCTGAACGCTGTTGACATTAGGATTACGATTAATAAGTTTTTCGTATGTCTACCTAGTCCTCTATCTGAAGAAATTTTAGTCTCCTCTTGTATTATCTTAATTTAATAAGGAAATTCTGTAACCAATATAAATTTATTTTTCCTAACGTTTTGGAGTATGAACCTCACGTTCAATTAAAAAATTAAAATAAGTAAGGGATATTTTTCATGAAAATCGGAATGAATTCTTTAGCAAATTTGGCTCAAATAAGAAAGGATGTAAAAAGGAAACGAGTTTCTAGTTACGATAAGACTGGGGCTAATATGGATAATGTTCTCTTAAATCCTAATGAAAGCTATCAAATCTGCGATATAACAGGGGCTGGTATTATCAAGCATATTTGGATGACCATTGCTTCTTCTGACCCTAACTATCTACGTAAGTTGGTTCTGAGGATGTGGTGGGATAACGAGAGCGAACCTTCTGTTGAGGTCCCGATAGGAGATTTTTTTGGAGTTGGTCATGGTAAGACCGTAAATTTTTGGAGTCTTCCTTTCTCTAACGGTCCAGAGGATGGTAAGGGCTTTAACTGTTTTTTTCCAATGCCTTATAATTCTCGAGCAAAGATCGAAGTAGAAAACCAATCAGATCTTACTATCGTTATATATTTTTATATAGATTACGAAGAATATAACACTATATCAAGCGATCTCGGGAGATTTCATGCTTTCTGGAATCGGCAAAACCCATGTGATGGAAAACCCTACGGGACGGGAAAAAAAGTAGAGCGATTTATTACAAAAAATCCTACACACGAGGGTGACTATTTAATTCTTGACGCAGAAGGAGAAGGACACTTTGTTGGATGTCACTTAAATATCCATAATCTGATGACACCTGAAAATACGGCAAAGAACGAGCGTTGGTGGCCCGGAGAGGGTGACGATTACATTACTATTGATGACGAAGAAACAATTTTATATGGAACTGGGACAGAAGATTATTTCTGTGGTGCTTGGTGCCCTTCCCAATTCTATTGTTCCCCATATTTTGGAGTGACTATTCCTGGTGGAAGTAATTGGAGTGGTAAAATATCATATTATAGATATCACATAGAGGATCCAATATATTTCCATAAAAATATAAAAGTTAAAATAGAACACGGTCATGCAAATCAACGATCCGACGATTTTTCCTCAACAGCATATTGGTATCAAGCAGAACCACATAAAAAGCAAAGTTTTTTCCCAATGGAAGAACGGTTACCTCTGGAAGAGCCCAATGAGATAGAACCTTAAATAACTTGGAGCTCTTTTTTTTTATTTTTTATAACTTGAAGTTAATATCTTTTATATATTCCTTTCTCGTTTCCAATCCGCGTTATCGCTCGTCCTTAAATACCACCGGAGTAATTGTTCTTTGAGATCTGATTTTACTTTATCGTAAGCATAAATATCTATAAGGTTGTTCGCTTCGTTAGGATCGTACATAAGATCATATAACTCTTCTTTACCTTGATCACGAATAATGAGTTTCCATAATTTAGTTCTTATCATAGCAGAACGTGCAACAGTAGAGCGATCTTCTTTAGGTATATTCGTTTTATCGTAATAAATTCCGATTCCTGGTAGTTCTGGACTTGTAATAACGGGTTCAAAACATTGCGGTTCGCGAGGATTATATCCTCCTTCTGCAAAGACTGCATTCCTAACTTTCGTTAAATGACCTTGGAGAAGTGGAATTAAATTTTTACCAAAATGAGTGTATTGAGTGTTAATTTGAGCGACGTGTATTATAGTTGGAAAAATATCAATAGTCTGGACGAGTTGGTCATGAATCACGTTTTTTCGTTCAATGCCGGGAATTTTTAGAATTAAGGGGATGTTAATTAAACAATCTTGAAATGCGGTCGGCCATTTCTCTGTTAAACCATAATCGCCAAGAAAATCTCCATGGTCTGCAAAAAAGGCTATTGCACTATTATCATAAGCTCCAATTTCTTTTAATTTGTTTATTATCAAACCAAATTGGTAGTCTATGCGAGAAACCATTCCGTAATAAGTAGCAATAATTTCCTTAAAGTCTTCTTTTGTGAAGTTTTTTAAACCGTATCTTTTTTGTAGCAATCGCATAAATTCTGGTTTGTCCTCTAATTTTGGGGGTATTGGAGCGGGAACATTTTCTCGATCGTACATAGAAAAAAAAGGTTCCTCTACTGTGTAAGGGGGATGAGGGAAGTTCATTGCTATAAATAAGCAAAAAGGTTTTACAGGATTTGAATTTAAATAGTTAATCGCTTCTTGGGTGATATAATAATCAAAGTCTTTTGATTCTTCTTCCGTTCTTTCTCCAAAATAGAACGATTTTCTCATTGAATGATCTAGTGGGTAAGGATTCGTCTTAATCTTTCTAGTTTTGATTCTGAATCTTTTCGATATGCTATCTTTGATTGCGCTTTTTCTAAAAAGATCGTTCCTTCCAATCCATATGACTTCGTAGCCTTTTTCCTTAAGAAACTTAAAAAGATTTTCTTCATTGGGTTGTAGCAATTGGTAAAGACTTCTATGATTGTTGGAATGAACATATTGTCCCGTAAATGTACAACATCTCGAAGGCCCACATACAGGGTTTACGGTGAAGCAGTTCGTAAAAGCAACACCGTCTTGTGCAAATTGGTCAATATTTGGTGTTTTTATTATAGAATTTCTCTTACCTTCGAGAGAGATGCAGTCTCCTCTTAGCTCATCAGCCACAAAAAATATGATATTTGGAAGAGATTTCTCGTGTTCCATAATTAACTCATTATCATTTAGAGTTTAAAAATTTAATAACTAAGAAATGAATAACTATAGTAAAAGCAGTACTTTTACAAAATCATAGTGGATAAAAATCAAATAGGTAACTAGTAAATGGTGTTGAAATCATGAATTCGAGAGAGAGAGTAAATATAACATTAAACCATAAAGAACCGGACAAAGTCCCGATTGATTTAGGTGGCAATCAATCAAGTATCCATGTCATAGCTTACAAAAAATTGCTTGAATACCTTGAAATTGAAGACAATAACATACAATACGCAGATTTCGTTCAACAGATCGTGGCACCTTGCGAAGAAATTTTAGAAAGATTCCAAATTGATGTAAGATACATCCAACCTTTAGGAGGCATGGTTAATGTTCAAGACATGGAACCGGAAGTCGAACAAAAATATATAGGTCAATACGATCAATTTGGCGTGTTTTGGGGAAACGACGCAAAAAAAAACATCGCTGACATTTTATACTACGATCCTGTTATTCATCCCTTTGCAGATTTTTTATCGGTAAGCAATGTAAAGAATTACGATTGGCCAGATGGGCTAGATAAGAGTCCTTTTATTGGCTTGAAAGATCATGCAAGAAAAATGCATCAAAAAACAGATTTTGCTTTATCAACACCACCAATAGGATGTGTCTACGAATACTGCACATTTTTATTCGGTTTTACTAAGACATTAAGGTATTTGAAGACTAAACCAGAAATCCTAATCTCAACTATGGAAGAACTACTTAAATATTGGACAGATTATGCTACTACTTTCCTTACTGAAGTTGGAGAGTATCTCGATGTTGTGTGCATTAACGGAGATATTGCAGAACAAGCGGGACCTATAATGAATTTAAAACTTTACGAGAACATGATAAAACCTATTGAAAGGAAGTTATCGCAAAGAATTCACGATATCGTAGACGCTAAAATAAACTACCATTCGTGCGGTGCAATATCTCAATTTATCCCTCACTTCGCTGAAATCGGATACGATATCGTTAATCCAGTTCAAATAAGCGCTTACGATATGGAACCTTGTTCTTTGAAAAAAAGGTTTGGGAGTTTTATGTCGTTCTGGGGAGGCTTATGCAACTCACAAAAAACTTTACCCTTTGGAACTCCTGAACAGATTAGAGAAGAAGTCAGAAGGAACTTCGAATGCTTGAAGCCAGGAGGAGGTTTTATAGCGTCTACCATTCATAACATAACAGCCGAAGTCCCTCCTCAAAATATTGTAGCTATGTTTGATGCAGCTAATGAGTTCGGAAATTATTAATAGAAGATTTTTAAGCTAATAATTAATTTCAATGCAATAGAGTTATGCAGTATAAAATTTTTGATGCACACCTTCATACCTATGGCACTTTTCTCGCAAAAGATGACGATCTCCTCTCATATTTGGATAGACATAATGTCGAAAAGGCAATAATAACTACTGTCAATAGAGCAGCGAGTTCTAAAATTTACACTAATGACGATAATGGAAACGGAGAAGGTGTATCTAATGAAAATCGCGTTAAAAAAGCTTTTGAAAATTTGAGAAAAATGATGCCTAAGGATCAATTAGATCATCAGGATGTCATAAATATTTCAAATTTAGATCCTGAAAGGTTTTTAAAATTCTTTTGGTTCAATCCTAAAATTGATCGAGATGAGGAAGAAAAAAACTATAGGATATTAGAAAACCATTTTAAGCGGGGATTTTGTGGAGTAAAAATCCATTCAGGAATTCATCTAATAAAAATTCCGAGAGATATTATGTCTTTAGCCTCTTTCACGCAAGAATATAACAAGAACTTTCCTTTATACATTCACTTTACACCGAAATTTTCAGCTTTTGGGGGGATTTCCTCGAAAGATCTTGCAAAATTAGCAAGGAGTTTTCCAGACTTAAATATTATTTTGGGTCATGCGGGACTTGCAATGGAATTTGCGATAGACTTTGGCTTGAGTTTAAAACAATATAAAAACATCTACTTTGAAACCTCATGTTCAATACCATACGCAATATTATCCTTAGCTAAGATGATTGGGCATAAAAGACTTTTATTTGGATCAGATGCGCCCGTCACGAATCCTATTCAGCTTGAAATAGAAAAAATAAAGTGTTTGCCAATTAAGAGTGACCAAAAGCAAGATATTTTCTTTAACAATACTAACAATTTACTTTTAAATTAATGATACGAGTATCTATAAATTTTATTTCTGTTAGGTAATCTTTCAGAAATTCTTCGGATATTCGTTTTATATTAAACAATTAATTAGTACTTACTTGAATATAATTGTCAAAAAAATACGTATGGATTTAGTTAATTATTCTTGTTTTAATAATACACTATTTAAGGGTAATTGTGTAATTTAAAATTATACTTAAGAATAAATTATATCGAGTGTATACTGTGAAAAATTTAGGGGATGATATCAACAACACAGATAATCCTAATTGGGATGTCATTGAAGTTTCAAAAGTTAACGACAAAATAATTATGAAGCTTTTAAGTTATCTGAAATATGATGTATCGGAAAAATTCTTTATTTCTTTTGAAAGTCTTTTGAAGTTGGGGAATAGAGTCCCAGAAGCAACGATCAGAAATATTGTTGAAGAATTGGACCAATCTCACGATTTCAAAAAAGAATTGTTTCAGTTTATTCTCAATTTTATAAACAATGAAGCTGTAGAATACCATTTACTACCACAAATATATAGCCCCGATTTTATTGTTAGGGCTCGAGCTATAATGAAAATTAAAGAGAACGACGATGTAAGATATATTAAATTCTTGCTTCCTTTATTAGACGACCCAGATGATTCGGTAAGGTGGAGTGTCATTAAATTTTTATCAAAGCACAACAAAAATCCTATAATTTATTCTGAATTGAAGAATCATTTAAGTAAAGAATTAAACCCAATTATATACGATAATCTAAAAGAAATTTTTGAATAGGAATAAAGCTCTTATTTTTTAATTCTTATCTCTCCTCTTTAATTTGTTCTTTGATATCTCATTTTACACAAAAAGTAAAGAATTAAAAACACCATTTTTAATTATATATATAAAATGGTTTTAAGACCCAAAATATGAAATTTTTATTAAAATCTAGCCTTTACTTAATTTTACTTAATCCGGTTGAAGGTATAAAAAAAATTTACAAAGGTGTTAAAGATGTCGTCGTATGACTATACATTTAAAATATTACTGCTTGGTGACGCATCGGTTGGTAAAACCTCTTTCACTAAACGATATTGTTATAATCTTTTTAATCCTAGCGAGCGATTAACTATAGGAGTTGATTTTCATGTCAAAACTATTGAGTTACAGGGAAAAAAAATAAAACTCCAAATCTGGGACGTTGGAGGTGAGGAAAGATTTAGATTCTTACTTCCTACATATTGTTTGGGTGCAAATGCAGCATTTTTACTTTACGATGTCACAAGAACTCAAACTCTTGACAATATCAGTGAATGGACTAATATTGTTCACCAGAAAGGAGGCCTTATACCAATTATGCTTGTTGGGTCCAAAATCGATCTTATCGATACTCCACGCGAAGTCTCTCGAGAATACGGGATACAAATTGCTGAAAAGAATAATATGGCCTCATTTGGTGAAATATCCAGCAAAACAGGCCAAAATGTAAATAAAACATTTGAGGTTCTAACGGAGCTTACGTTAGAAAAAATTGAAAATAGGTGATTTGATGTCTGACCGTGAATTTTTAGCTCTCAGTTCTCTATTCGATGCTATAGGAATCATAGAAAAAGGTATCGAGAAAATATATCACTATTTACTTGAACATAAGAGAATTGACAACTTAAATGAGGTCAGCACACAATTTAATTTGACCATAAAAAGAGGATACAAAATTTGTGCGGTTCTGAGCGATTTAGGATTAGTTCAAATATACGATCGCCCAATGAAAATTCATTTAGCAACTCCACCTATCTCCATATGGCAAACTATTATTAACGAAAGAATTGAGGAATTGTCTCAACTGTTCCAAGAGAAAAAAGAGAACGCAGAAAATTCGTTGTCTAATTTTATTCAAAATTATAATTTAAGTGAGCAAATAACTCAAGAGTTCGTAGAGTTCGTAAATTATAACCTTAAAAATATTGGAGAGACCTATCACTCGTTTTTAGCTGAAGAAGAATGCAAAATCGCCTTAGGTATCCGATATGAAAATGAATTTAGTTCAGTTATTAAAAAATACGGGATTTCTAGTATTCCTGAAGATTTAAGTGAATCTATGCGATCGGGTATAACAAAAATTAAAGAAAACTTAGTCAATATTGATATCCAAGTTATTTTTAGTACTGAAGTAATTAAAGAATTATTGGTAAGTGAAGAATTTCAACTGGTTTCCAATTATCTCAAATCTTACGATTTACTTTTTAAAAATATCTCTGTTCGTGTTACGGATGAGGATTTCAGTAATTTTAATTTAACTGATAGTGAATTGGTTCAGCCAAGTTTTGATCCTACAAATAAGTTGATAGGAGCTTACATATCGCGAAATACAAATATTTATCAAATTTTCTACGAGAAATTTAACGAACTGTATGAAAAAGGTATTCCATTAACACAATTTCTAAAAGAACAGAGCGATATTAAAGAAGAAACTTATTCTAAAACACAATTATTTGGTTTGTGCTTGTTATAAAAATGCATTTTTAAAGTTCCTATATAAAAAAAAAAAGATGTATAATTTAGAATTTAGTCATATCTTTTGTATGTCATTAGTAACCAGATAAAACCTATAACGCCAACGATTGCCGCAACAATTGTCACATAATTTGGCCAATATGTGAGGTCAAATGACCCTGGAGCAGATATCCATCCTACTATTGCAGTAATACCAACTGCTGCCATTATGCTAAGAACTACCAATCCCATTCCCATTGCATATTCTTCTTCTTTAAACATGCCTATCCCCGATATTAGACACCAGAAGCCTAACAGCAATGAAACTATACCTTGACCACCGAAAATTGAAAGCGCTTCAGCAACTCCTGCTCCTGAAAGCCATCCTGGAGCATAAATACCTGCCCAGGCTAAAAGCTCCATAACAGCTTTAAAGATAAATAGTAGACCAATTATAATCATTAAAAAATTTAAAAGTTCGTTCGAATCTTTCTCCTTTACTTTTTTTTCGCTCATTTTGTGATAAACCTTTTTATTTGTAAATAAAATTAGATGTTGAGTATCAAAATAACTTCATATATATATAAATTTAATTTATTGAGATTATAAATCCAAATTTGAGTATCTTCAAAATTCATTAGTTTTAATTAAGTAAAATTATTTAAATTTTAAAGACAATTTAGTGTAAGCTATTTAGTTTTTTTGTTATAGTTAGAAATGGAAAAGTTCTTATCACCAGAAACAATATACTCTGGCTTGAAAAATAAAGAAATTGATAGGGCTATCGCTGTTGATCAATTGATTTCTTTAATTGAAGTGAGTAATAATCCAAAAACTCGCTCTGAATCAATTTCCATTTTGAATAAATTGAATGTTTCCGAACCTAAAATTTTCAAAGTTATAGAAAATTCTCTTTTATCGGATGAGTCTCCAACTGTGAGAAATGCTGCTGTAAACCTTATTGGGTGCCATTTTTTGAAAGAAGGAATAGATACACTAACATGGGTGATACAACATGACAAATCACCGCTAGCAATAAAAGCTATTATTGATCTGAATTTGGATCTTGCTAACACGCATTTAAAGTCATTAAATAAAGAGTTAAATGAATATTTAGCAAAAATCGCTTTAATTGTAGGTATTGTTTCAAACGAGGCGAAATTTATTTTAGATTTAGAAGCCCTTTTTGCTCAAAGCGAGGAGAATTACGTTCTAGAGTTGACTTCATATCAATTTTATACGAAACTTATAGATTCTAAACTTGGAGAATTTTGGTTAACAATAAAAAACAAACACATTGAGTCTTTAAGCTTTAATTATTTTAATTGGAGATATGTGAAACGAAACCCTGGTCTGTTTAATTCTATATCCAATTTACAGGATCCCGTTGTATACTTAAATTTATTAGGAAAAATCTATTCACTATATAATAAAAATCTTAAAATACCTGAATCAATTTCACTACTTACAAAACTCAGAAAATTGAATTTAAGCAAAAATTTCATTATTAAATTACCAAAATCTATGTTTTTGCTTTCTAATCTTATATATTTAGATTTAAGTTATAACATGTTGGATGAAATCCCAGAAGAAATTACGAATTTAAAATCTTTAAATAGTTTACATATTCAAAATAATCACATCAGTAAAATTCCTAAAATTATAAGTGAGTATTTAGGTAAGCTGAGCACTTATAAGATTTAAACTCCTTGACATTTTTGTTAAAGGTAATTTTTTAAGCAATAAAAACCAATTTTAAAATCAATATAACAATTTAAGAGAAAGGTGCAAAAATTTGGAGGAAAAAAAAAATATTATAAATGGTGGCGATGTCCTTGTCAAATCCTTACTTGAAGAAGACGTAAAATATATGTTTGGGCTTATTGGTGGCCAGTTTTTAGCTATGTTTGATGCAGTATACAAGTGGGGGCGCGAAAAAGGAATCAATACTGTTATGTTTAGACACGAACAGGCAGCAGCACACGCAGCTGACGCTTGGGCAAGAGTGACCAATAAACCGGGTATTTGTTTCGGAACTGTTGGTCCTGGGGCAACTCACCTCGTTCCAGGAGTGGGTGCAGCATGGAGTGATAACATACCTTTGATAGTTATAGTACCTCAAGTAAATAGTAAATTTTCTGATTCGTTTACTCTGCAGGGAAACCTTGACCAAGTTACTATGTTTAAACCAATTACGAAGTATCAGAAATCAGTTCGCACTATAGAAGAAATTCCTAATGCTGTTCAAAAAGTTTTCCGAGAGGCTACTAGCGGACGACCAAGACCAGTATTATTAGAGATTTACGAGGATGCATTTCTCAGTCAGAAAGAAGAAAGCGAAATTCATATAATATCTCCTGATCAGTATCGATGCTTTGAGAAACCCGCAGTTAGCAATGAAGTAATCCAAAAATCACTTGAGATGTTATTAAAGGCTGAGAAACCGTTAATTGTCTCTGGAGGTGGAGTTTCAAGATCAGGAGGATGGGAAGAACTACGAGAATTTGCCGAATATTTAAAAATTCCTGTTATGACAAGTCTTATGGGTGTTGGAACCATCTCAAGTAAGTCAGAAAGTTTTATTGGAACAACTATAAATGGTCCAGGTCTAAAAGCAGGCCCCGAAGCAGATTTAGTTCTTGCTCTCGGATGCAAATTCAGCTATATTATGGGACATGGTGCTGAACCATTCTGGCGCAATTCTCAAAAGATGATACAGGTAGATATTGATTCTACTATAATAGGACGAGCAAAACCTATTACTTTAGGTGTAGTAAGCGATTGCAAACAATTTTTAAAACAAATTCTTGAAACGGCTAAAAAGACGAAAAAAGTTGAGCAAAGAGATTGGTTAGATGTATTAGCTAAATCGAGACAAGACTACATAAGCAGCATTATGAAAAAAGCAACAAAAGATAAGATCCCAATTTTACCTCAAAGATTAGTCAAGGATGTTTTAGAATTCATGGATGAGGATGCGATATTCATTAACGATGGTGGGGATATCGCTTGTTACTCAATAGAACAAATAGATTTTTATAAACCAAGACCGCCACTCTCCTTCTTGCAAGCTGTTGGCATGGGTCATCTTGGGACTTCGGTAGGGTACGGAATTGGAGCGAAGTTAGCAAAACCGGATAAACAGGTTATTTCAATATCCGGCGATGGTAGTTTCTTGATGAATATTCAAGACTTAGAAACTGCTGTAAGATTAGGTTTAAGTAATCTAATTTTTGTGATAGCAAATAATAGTGCTTGGGGGATGCTCAAATCAGGTCAAAAATTATTTGTAGACAAACATTATATTGATGTTGAGTTGCCTGAATTTGATTTTGCTAGATGTGCTGAAGGATTTGGGTGTTATGGAGAGGTTGTGACAGATCCAAATGATATTCAACCAGCACTAGAAAGAGCTAAGAATTCCGGAAAACCAGCTGTAATAGATGTTAAAACTGCTTGGACAATCCCAGATGCGACAAAACTTTTAGGAAGCATGGGTATACTTTAAATAAGGTGTTTCATCATGAAAGTTGCTATATTTGAGGGTAAAGAACAAATAGTAATTAAAGATGGTGTTAAACCCGAAATTAAATCCGATGAAGTATTAATTCAGGTTAAAAAAGTTGCAATATGTGGATCAGATGTCGGATCTTATGAATCTGGAGGTCCTTACTTACCTGGAAAAATTATTGGTCATGAATTTTCGGGAATATTAGTTGAGATCGGTGAAGATGTCAAAAAGTTAAAGGAAGGAATGAAAGTTACTGTCAATCCTCAAATTCCTTGCTATGAATGTTATTACTGCCTTCACGATCAAGAGAACATGTGTAAACTGCAGAATTTTGCATATGGTACCACTGAAAATGGCGCTATGAGAGAATTTTTTAATGTGAAGGCCGAAAGAGTTCATGTTTTACCAGATAATGTAACTTATGAGGAAGGCGCTACAGTTGAGCCTCTCTCAGTAGCTGTTTATGCTGTACAACAATCAGGATTTCAATTAGGTCAAAACGCAGCCGTCATAGGAGCCGGTCCTATAGGATTGATGATAATCCAGGTATTAAGAACCGCAGGTGCAAATAAAATTTATGTACTTGAGCCCGTAGAATCAAAACAAAAAATCGCTATGGATCTAGGGGCTGATAAAACATTCTTGCCAAAAGCGTGGAATAAGATTGTAAGACTTACAGATAGGTTAGGTCCAGATCATGTTTATGATTGTGTAGGTTTATCATCTACTTTTACGACAGCATTGCAATTGATTAAAAAAGGTGGAAATATTACTTTAATCGGTCTACATGCGAGTACAATCGAAGTCAATAATATTCTGTTAATGACAACTAATAACATTTCAGTAAGGGGAGTTTATGGATATAATCAGGATATTTACAAAACAGCCATAAATCTATACGCTCAGAAAAAGATAAGAGTTGATCCAATGATAACCAATCGAATAAGATTGGAACAAGTTCCTGAGATATTTAAAGTTTTAGGGAATCCTCCTCATGACGAATTAAAAGTAATTGTCGATTTTGAATAAGTGCTAACTAAATTTTTTTTTCTTTTTATAAACGTTTTTTAAGGATTTTATCAAATACTAATCATAATTATTAATTTATTTCTAAATCAAAGAGTTGATAAAATTGGTTATTAAAAAAGGACAAGTTCAATGTATTAACGATGAAATTCTCGAAAAACTCTCGCTAAAAACCCGTAACAAGTTTTTAAATTACAATTTGATGAGTTTTTTAAAACCAAAGCATTTTAATTTCCTTAAACAAGCCCAAAATTTTTTTGTGAAATTTGAAAAGGATAAAAACATAACCCATAACGAAGATTTCTATGACTGGATACCAGAAATTGGCAAAAACGGATATATTACTCGAATGCACAAATTTGATAATCTTGGGTTAAACTTCGAACCTTCTGGAATGACTACTGAATTTATGAGAGTTTTGGCTATGGATTTTTTTGATCCACAGCTAGCAATGGGCGCTGGAGCCACAGTTTTAGCCGTGAATCCCTTATTATTTCATAATGAAGATGTTGACATTCGATTGAAAGCTTTAAAGGAATTAGTAACGGGAGAGAAAATAGGTTGTATATGTATTACAGAGCCAGAAAGAGGTTCTGATGCTGTCCATATGCTAACCACATGTGAAGAACAAGGAGATGGAAGTTACATTTTAAACGGGCAAAAAATATATCAAACTAATGGAAGCAAAGCAGATTGGGCTGTAGTTTATGCTGTTACCGAAAAAAATAACGGGAACACGATGGCTCAATTTTTAGTTGATACATCTTGGGATGGTTGGTCTTCGGAGCGAGTAAACATTCCTTGGACTCCGAGAATACATATCGGTAAAGAAACAATGTCAAACCTAAAAGTTCCATCTGAATACGTGTTAGGTATGCCAGGTGAAGGTAGATCACATTTATTTGAGGGGCTTAATCTAGAACGATTGGGTATTGTTTGTTTAAATTTAGCTGAAGCATGGAACGCCATTACTCACGCAGTAATATATGCTAACATGAGAAAACAGTTTGATAAAGAAATCCTGAAATATCAAGGAGTAGGATTTCCTCTATCTGACTTATGGGCGCAAACAATGAGTATGACTTTAGCATGCTTAAATATTTGTCAAATGATAGATGATAAGATGGAGCAACTCGGTACATTACCAAAAGAGTTTAATTTAGCACTGGTCGCTACTGCATCCCAACTGAAATTTCTTAGCACCCAATTATGCGAACGAGTGGTTTATGAAAGCGCTAATTTAATGGGTGGAGCTGGAGTTTGTGATAATACATTAATGCACGATCTTTTAGGGATTACTCGAATTCAGGAGATAGGTGGTGGAACAAGACAAGTACAACAGTATATTATGAGCTTAACGTTGAGACAGTTATTTAAACTGCTTTAATGATTTCACTTTTTAAATAAAATTTCTTTTTTTTATTAAAAACAATTATAAATAAATAAATCAAACTCTGTATATATTCAAATTAAGGTATATGAGTTTTATTTATGAAAATCGAAGATTTTCAAGACATTCTTTATGAGAAAGAAGAAAGCGGGATTTGTACAATTACTTTTAATAGGCCAGAAAGAAGAAATGCACTATCATATGTAACCTTTCTAGAAATACGTACAGCTTTAGATGATATGGAAAAAGATAAGAACGCTCGTGTTTTAATTATGACTGGCTCTCCGGAGGGTAGAGCATTTTCTTCGGGAGGATATTTTAACATGAAAATGGTGACTCAAATTCCGGAAGAAATTATGAAGGATATTGATTTAATGGATATCGCTCAAAAAAAAACTTGTATGAAATTATGGAATTTTAATAAACCTGTGATTGCCGCTATAAATGGGTTAGCTCTAGGGGCAGGTTTCACAATGCCTCTGGCGGGTGCTGATTTAATTTATATGGCTGATGATCCTGAAACTTACTTAGGGTTGATATTTGTTAAACGTGCAATAATACCTGAGTTTGGACTTTCTTTCTTACTTCCGTTTTATGTTGGATTCCAGAAAGCTAAGGAAATATTATACTTTGGCGAAAAAATCTACGCTAAAGAGGCCGAAAAATTAGGATTGATTAATAAATCAGTACCTCCTGAAGAATTGATGGCTGTTGTAAGAGAAAAAGCCGAAAGATTAGTACCACCAAAAGGACCAAGTACTGCTTTAAAATTAATGAAGATGACTATGCATGACTACTTCAGAGACATATTGTCAAACACACTCGATAAAGAAAATGAAGCTCTTCAAGCAGCTTTTAAAACACACGATTTTAGGGAATCTACAAAGTCTTTAAAAGAAAAACGAGATCCAATTTTTAAGGGAAAATGAAGAAAATTAATACAACTACAAAATAAGGCTTATTCGAAATAAAATGACAGATCAAAAAATCGGATTTGACAACGAGAAATATCTAAAAGAACAATCAAAGAGCATCCTAGATCGAGCAGCTCAATTTGGGCATAAATTGTACCTTGAATTTGGCGGAAAACTAGTGTATGATTACCACGCTTCTCGAGTTCTCCCCGGATTCGATCCAAATGTGAAAATGAAGCTTCTAAAAGTGCTTAAAGATAAAATTGAGGTTATTATTTGTATATACTCTGGAGATATAGAAAGAAGAAAAATCCGAGCAGATTTTGGCATAACTTATGACATAAATGCAATGAAATTAATCGATGATCTCCGAGATGGAGAAATTAACGTAAGTGGAGTGGTTGTTACACGATACAATGGCCAACAAGTAGTAAAACAATTCATGAATAAACTAGAACGCCGTGATATTCCAGTTTATACGCATAAGTTGATTAGGGGATATCCAACTAACATCGATCTAATTATAAGTGAAGAAGGTTATGGTATTAATCCTTACATCGAAACTTCCAGGCCTATAATAATAGTTACTGCACCCGGTCCTGGTAGTGGAAAACTGGCAACATGCCTTTCCCAAATATATCACGAACATACGAAGGGGATCGATGCGGGTTATGCTAAATTTGAGACATTTCCAATCTGGAATTTACCATTAAAACACCCAGTAAATATGGCGTATGAATCTGCAACTGCTGATCTTGGTGATTTTAATCAAGTAGATCCTTTTCATCTTGAAGCTTATAATATAAAAGCAGTTAACTATAACAGAGATGTAGAGATTTTTCCAGTGGTTAAAAAAATAATGCAAAAAATTATGGATAACAAATTAGTCTATAAATCACCTACAGATATGGGCGTTAATAGAGCAGGTTTTGCTATAAACAACGATGATCTGGTACAACAGGCCGCAAAACAGGAACTCATCAGAAGATATCTAAGATATAGTTGCGAATATGTGATGGGCGTCTCAGATAGTAACACCGTTCAACGAGCGGAATTGTTGATGAAAGAACTAAATCTCACAGTACTCGATCGTAAAGTTGTAAATGAGGCTCGACAGGCATCTATTGCGGCTAAAAGTAAAGGAAAAGGAAATGAAGGTGTATTTGCTGGAGCTGCATTGCAATTGGCTAATGGAAAAATTATAACTGGTAGCAATTCTCCTTTACTCCATGCGGCTTCAAGTTTAATCCTAAATACAATTAAAATATTGGAAGGTATTCCTAAAAATATTCATCTTTTAGCCCCCAATATTTTGGAATCCATTAGTTATTTAAAATCGGAAATTTTCAATAACAAACGATTAAGTCTCAATCTTGAAGAAACTCTAATAACTTTAAGTATCAGTGCTGATTTCAACCATTCTGCTAAAGTAGCCATAGACAAACTTAAAGAATTAAATGGATGTGAAATGCACTCGACTCATATACCTACTCCTGGAGATGAAGCTGGCTTGAGGCGATTAGGTCTTAATATAACGTCTGATCCAAACTTTTCATCGAAAAGTCTATTTATAACCTAACCATTTTAATCTCGAAATTCTTATTAAATGTGTTTGCTATTTACTATTTTTATAATGAAATTATAATTATTTTTAACACTATCAGAAAAGTGTAATATAAAATTGACAGAAGCGAATAACGGTAATACGCGATTTATATTCGTTACAGGAGGCGTAATGTCGGCTGTAGGAAAAGGTGTAGCTACAGCAAGTTTAGGAAAAATACTCCAATTTCGGGGATTCAATATCTCTGTAGTTAAAATTGATCCTTACCTTAATGTCGATCCTGGAACACTTAATCCAATAGAGCATGGAGAATGTTTTATAACCGAAGATGTATGGGACTTTACACCTGTCCCTGGATCAGATGAAAGATCGTATAGAATCTCTGAAATAGACCAGGATTTTGGAACTTATTCTAGATTCCTTGGTATTGAGATGCATCCTTCTCATAATATTACCTCTGGGCAAATTTACCTTTCTACAATTTTAAGAGAAAGAAAAGGGAAATTTTTAGGGAAAACCGTGCAATTAATCCCTCACGTAACTAACATAATTAAAGAAAGATTAATGGAGATATCCAAAAATGAAAATTTAGATGTACTTTTAATCGAGTGTGGGGGGACCGTAGGTGATTTAGAATCAAGTATATTTTTAGAAGCATTTAGGCAAATAAAATTAGAATTTCCTAAACGTACTGCTTTAGTTCATGTAACGCTTGTCCCTTATTCTCGTGCAGTTGGTCAACAAAAATCAAAACCAACTCAACACTCTGTCAGAATGCTTCAGAGTGTGGGACTTCAACCTGACATCATAATCGGGAGGAGTGAAAAACCGCTTGCTGATGATATAAAGTCAAAAATTTCCCTTTATTCGAATGTTCCAGAGGCTGCAGTAATTTCAAATCCTGATTTACAGGTTGTTTATGAGTTACCTCTATTATTTGAGGAACAAGGGCTCGGTGATTTTCTTTGTGAGCTAATAGATTTAAAAGCCAAGTTGGTATCATATAGTGAGGTTAATAATTATTCTGAATGGCTAAAAATGGTTGAGATGTATAAAAATACTGACAATCAAGTGAAGATAGCAATGCCCGGTAAGTATTTCAATATCTCTGACTCATATATATCGATAAATGATGCTTTAGAGCACGCTGCAGCTCATCAAGGATATAAAACTGAATTAAAGATGATTAACATAACGGAAGAAACTAATATTTACGAAGAGTTGAAAGATTGTGACGGTATTTTATTAACCCCTGGTTTTGGAGGGCGCGCAGTTGAAGGTATGATAAAATCTGCGGAATACGCAATGGAAAACAAAGTTCCATTTCTGGGAATTTGTTTTGGAGCGCAATTATTCTTTGCAGCATTTTGTAGAAAATACCTAGGGCTAAAAGGAGCTAATTCATCAGAAATCGATCCTAATACTCCTTATCCTGTAGTAGATCTTTTATCCAGCCAAAAGGATGTTACTGAAAAGGGGGGGACAATGCGCTTAGGGGCTCAAAAAATTATCGTTAACGAAAAAACAAAGCTCTATAATGCTTATCAACAAAAGGAAATATATGAGAGGTTTAGACACAGATATCATATCCAAGAGCGATATATTGACGAAAAAGCAAAAGAGAACGGATTGATTGTATCCAGTAGAGACGAAACTGGAAAAATTATTAACAGTATCGAATTAGATAGAACAGATCATTGGATGATTGGGACACAATTTCATCCAGAATTCAAATCTAGACCTTACGCTCCTTCTAAGGTTTATTACGATTTTATCAAAGCTTGTGCGACATATAAAAATAAAAAAAAGGGAGATTAGTCACGAATAACTAACACAGTCAGATCTTCTAAACTTTTTATACCCCTTGGTTCAGTTTCGCTATAGGCTATATAATCGTTTTCGCCCAATTCCACTTCTCCAGAAGCAGTAGGAAAAATAGCCTTTCCTTTCAATACTAAGAAAACTGCTGGATGCGATCCCTCATGAGGTTCGATTTCTAAACCTTTTTTTAAGGAAATTCGCATCACCTTAAACTTTTCTGAAATGTAGACTTTATCTTTTGCGGGACCATCTGTTTTAAATTTCTGATTATCAAATATGTTTTTTGGCTCTAAAATACTCACCTTTTAAGTTTAGTGTTGATACTTAACTTTTTTGTAATGTATTCGTGGTTTTAAAACTTCTTCTTCAGAATTATAGGATATTGGTAAGAACACGAGTACAGCTCTGTTCAATATGGTTTTGATTTAACAACTATTAAAATGATATAAAAAAAGTAAGGAAATATTATTCTGAATCAATATCGAGAATTTTTTTTATTAATTTCTTCTTTTCTGCTAGATTAGCTTGACGAGAAATCATGATTCTTTGCGCTTGTGGACTTCCTGCTCCGTGCAATGATTCCGTCCTATAGCTAATAGAAGCCAAGCCCATTGTTAAATTTTCAATAAATCTTAGAACTTTATATCTATCCTCAGCGCATGTTTCTTCACTTGTATTAAGGTACTTCTCAATCAATTGCCCGATTTCCTCTGATTTAAAGTCCGCTTCAGAAGGCATTGTACAGATTAGCCCTCCGGCTAAATCTTCAGCAAGGCGACCAATTTCGTATGGGAAGCGAGTAACATTTAGTTTGCACACATTTGCCAAAAGCATATCCATTTCAAAATTTCCTGCTTCCCGTTGGAACCCTAATGAACTGCACGCAATACCACAACTATATAATGTTTCGTTTAAATGGACCATTTCCACAAGTTTATCTCGTATATGAGACGCCTTTTCGGTTCCATTGTATTCCGTAATCAACGACGACGCACCGATGAGAACATCGCCCACACCAACTTTACATCCCCCATAGGACTGACGATGGAAACCAGCAAACCTATTAACTAATTGACCTGTAAATTCTATTTCTCCCTTCATAAATATTTGATCGTTTGGTATAAACACATTATCAAATATTACAAATATTTCTTGACCACCGTACTTGAAGTTTCCAACGTCTAATTTACCGGGTTCCATTTTTCTAGTGTCACACGACTGCCTACCATATACTAGTGTTATTCCCTTTTCATTCGTATTAACGCCAAAGCTTAAAGCGTATTGTTCTTCACCGGGACGTAAAGAAAGAGTGGGCATAATAATTGCTCTATGTGAGTTTAAATATCCCGTTTGGTGGATCTTTGCACCGCGAACAATTATTCCGTCATCTTTTTCCTCGACAATATGTAAAAATGCGTCTGGATCAGGTTGGTCCTTAGGTCTTTTGCTTCTGTCTCCTTTAGTATCTGTCATAGCACCGCCCACCATTAAATCTTGAGATTGCACTTCAATCCAATACTTTTTGAAGTGGTTATGATAATCAGTTCCATTTTTTTTGTCCATTTCATAGGTTATGCTATATAAAGCGTTAGCGGTGTCAAAACCTACGCACCTTTGGAAACAACACGCTGTCTGTTGACCCAATAACCTCTGCATTTTTACCTTTTTAATTAAATCGTCAACAGATTGGTGAATATGGGTAAATCTGTTAATAGTTTCACCCGTTAAATGAGACGTTGTTGTCATTAAATCCTTGTACTCGTCCATCTGGGCTAATTCATAGATTTTCATAACGGTATTTATCGAAGGTTTAATGATTGGATGGTTCCAAAATTCCTCTACTTTTTCACCAAACATGTAGAGATTAACCGGTCGTTGGATGCTTTTTAAGTATTCTTCTGGAGTTTTTAATGTCATTTTTCTAATTTTTTCTTGTTGTATATATAATTAATTCTATTGCTCATAGTTTTTAAAAATAGTTCTAATGTTTGAAAAACATTCTTCAAAAACAACATGGAAAAGGTTTGATAGTTTATAATCTGTCATTATTATTAATTTGTTATTTATGGCTTACTCTAGGGTTCTCGAGCCGTTTAGCTTGTATACTTTCGTCATAAAATTACATAAGTAAATGAAAAAAAAAAGGACAATACCTTTAACTATTCTCCTATTTTATTTTTAAGGTAGATAATTATTATGAATGTCTTAAAAAATTATATTAATGGGAAATTTGTTGCTTCAAAAAGCACGCAATTTATCGATATTATGAATCCTGCCAAGGATGAAGTAATTGCTTTAAAGCCGAATTCTACTCAAGAAGAAATTGATGAAACTATAGCTAAGGCTCAAGCAGCATTTCCTGGTTGGCGAGATACCCCTGGAATAACAAGAATTCATCCGTTAATTAAATTGCACCAACTTTTATTTGAAAATCTGGATAAAATCACAGAAGCAGTCGTAGTAAATCACGGAAAGGAATGGGCTGCTGCCCGTGGTGAAGTAATTCGAGGATACCAAATGGTAGAAGCCGCATTATCTGTTCCAGAAGTCCAAAAAGGGCAATTTATGTCAAACATTGGCACAGGTATTGACGAATATTCAGTTCTTGAACCTTTAGGTGTTGTATTAATCATTGTACCTTTCAATTTCCCCGCAATGATACCATTCTGGTTTTTACCCTTTGCTGTAGCAACAGGAAATACAGTTATTATTAAATCCAACTCACAAACACCCATTGCTATGCAATTAATGACCGAATATATTGATCAGGCAGGATTTCCAAAAGGCGTTATCAACTACCTCCATTGTAATGCAGCTAAAGGTGACTATTTAATTAAACATCCCCTAATTAAAGCTGTATCAAGTGTAGGATCAACCCCTATTGCTACTCATATTTATAAAACCGCATCCAATGCAGGTAAACGCGCACAATGTCATGGTGGTGCCAATAATTTTTTAGTGGTTACTGAACAAGCCAATCTTGATTCGATCATGCCAAATATGATGAATTCTTGTTTTGGTAATACAGGACAGCGATGTTTAGCAGGATCTGTCATAATGGTTGTGGGTAGTCAAGAATATTATGTTCATTTCAAAAAAAAATTTCTTGAAGCTACAAATGCTCTAAAAATTGGATACGGAATGGATAAGGAAAATTTTATGGGACCTATCGTATCTAAGAAAGCTTTGGCAACTATACTCAAGCAAATTCAAGATGGAGTTGATGAAGGAGCAGAACTAATCTTAGATGGAAGAGATTTAAAAATTGACGGATATCCTAAAGGTTATTGGTTAGGTCCTTGCGTGTATGAGAAAGCTAAGCCAGGGATGAAAGTGTATGACGATGAGATCTTTGGTCCTGTTGTGTGTCTTGATCGAGTAGATACATTACCTGAGGCAATTGAAATTAGCAATGCACATCCTATGGGTAATGCAATCACAATCTATACAGAAAATGGGTTAGAAGCACGGGAATTCCGCTATAATTCAAACGCGGGACAAGTCGGTATCAATATTGGTATCGTGGCACCTATTGCATGGTTTCCATTTGCTGGAGCAAAAAATTCCTTCTTTGGGTCACTTCGTGCACAAGGACCTGAAGTAATAAAGTTCTATACCAAAGAAGTAGTTGTGATCGAAAAATTCCATGGAACTACCGAAATTCCATGGGATTAATGTGTTAAACAAAAAACCAATAATAAAAGTAAAAATAAAAAATATGGTATTGTAAAAATGACAAACCAAGAACAAAAATTTGAAACGGCTTTCACGATGGCTACATCCAGTATCAAGTACGGTCCTGGTGTAACTCGTGAGGTAGGGTATGATATGAAAAAACTTGGATCCAATCGAGTTTTGGTCGTTACAGATCCAAATTTGTCAAAAAGTGAACCCGTTTTGGTTGTCCTTGAAGCATTACAAGAAGAAAAGATGGATGCGGTCTTGTTTGATAGAGCACGGGTTGAACCAACTGACCACTCTTTCAAAGAAGTTATTACATTCGCAACTGAAGGTAAGTTCGATGGATTTATTGGTGTTGGGGGTGGCTCAAGCATGGATACAGCTAAGGTTGCTAACTTATACTCGACTTATCCAGCAGACTTTTTGACTTATGTCAACGCTCCAATTGGGAAAGGACTTCCCATACCAGGACCTCTAAAACCTATGATAGCAGTTCCAACAACTGCAGGTACTGGAAGTGAAACAACAGGAGTCGCAATTTTCGATTTAGAAGCAATGCGTGCCAAAACTGGTATTGCGCATCGCGCATTACGACCTATAATGGGAATTATTGATCCAAATAATACTCGGACTGTGCCAAAGATCGCCGCTGCCTCTTGTGCTTTTGATGTTCTATGTCACGCGTTGGAATCAATAACGGCTATCCCATATCATAAACGTTTTGCTCCTGAAAGCCTCGAGATGCGACCTGCGTATCAAGGTGCTAACCCTATTAGCCATCTTTGGGCTTCTAAGGCAATTGAAATGGTTTCGAAAAACATGGTACGCGTAGATCAAGATCCTTCTGATGATGAAGCGCGAGCTGAAATGATCTTGGCAGCTACATTTGCAGGTATAGGTTTTGGTAATGCAGGGGTTCATTTAGCTCACGGAATGTCCTATCCGGTCTCAGGAATGGTAAGGGAATACATGCCTGAAGGAGTTAAATCAGATCATCCAATAATTCCGCACGGTATGGGTGTGGTACTTGTTTCACCAGCTGTATTTCGTTTTACTGCAAAGACAAATCCAGAATTACATTTAGAATCAGCCAAACTGATGGGCGTTGATATATCTAACGCTGATAATAAGGATGCAGGCGAAATTATTGCTAACGAAATTATTAAATTAATGCGAGCCACAAAAATGCCAAACGGTTTAAGTGCCGTTGGTTATGGATCAAATGATATCGAGGAATTAGTTCAGAAAACTTTACCACAGCATCGTGTAACAAAACTTTCCCCAAGACCAGCCAGTGCCGAAGATCTTAGACAGCTCTTCACAGAATCAATGACATTGTGGTAAACTAATAATAAATTTTTTTTTATAATTTCTCCTTAAATTTTGTTAATCCTTTCTTCCTACTGGGCAAGATTCAATGCATATATTACACCAAATCACAGTATTTTCTGACAGATTTTTTAAATTCTTTAGACAATAATTACGGCATAAATCTTTATTATACTTTCCTCCTTCTAAAGCCCCTGCAGGGCAAGATTCAACACAAATGTTACAATTTTTGCAATAGTCACTCTCATGAATAGGGGTGCCATAAGATAGTTCTGCATCCGTTACCAATGACCTTAACCTTACTTGAGCTCCATAGGTTTTCGTGATAAGGAGATTATTTTTTCCAATAGGACCAATTCCTGCTAGAACCGCAGCATCTTTTAAAAAAAGTCCTGGCTCATAAGATATAATTTTTGAATTGAAGCCTTTTTTGGCTAAAAAATTCTTTATTCGATGACATTGATTTAGTAATATTAAATCAGCAAAGTGATAGCTTCTTCCTTTAACTTCGTCTCTATTCCAAGCATCTAAGCTAATATCATACAGGTGAAATCCGATTACAACAACAGTTTTAGAATTACTAAGATACGAATCAGGTCTATGTTTTTTACTAAAAATATTGAATTTAGTTGTATCAGAAAACCCAACAAAGTCTATGTCGATTTTTTCACAATATTCAATAAGCTCCTTTGTAAGACTGTTAATTGGTTCCATCATTCTGAGTTGTTATATCTTTAATTTCAACTCATTTGCCAATAAACTCTGGTTCTTTTTTATCGTTAATAGCAAACACGCCAATCTTAAAATCTTGCGTTTCTGCTGATTTGATCTGCATTTGTCGTTCGTTTTCAAGATGTTCTATCAATGGTCCGCTTAAAGCATCGAAAAAAAGTTTTTTCGTCCGCGCATATGTTAATGTTGGACCACTAGCTAATTTAGTTGCCATCTCATTGGCTCGTTCTAGTAATCTCTCTGGGTCAACAACTTCATTTACGAGACCTAGTTTAAGCATGTCATCTGCTGTATATGTATCACCGAAAAATGCCATCTCAGTTGCTTGTTGCCATGTTAATTGACGGCTAAGAAGCATAGTTCCAGCAAATCCTGGAATTAACGCAAGCTTGCTAAATGATTGTCTAAATTTCGCTTTATTTGAAGCTATAATTAAATCACAAGAGAGCGCAAGATTCATTCCCGCTCCTACAGCCCATCCATTTACAGCTGCTACTATGGGTTTTGGATATTGACGTAAAACAAGCGCAATTGTATAGAGACTTTTCAATAATTCGTCCATATATTCACCTGGTCTCCCCTGTTCAATACTTTCCTTAAAAGCTTTTATATCTCCACCCGCGGAAAAAGCTTTTCCAGAGCCAGTAATCATCAAGCATCTCACATTTTCGTCATCCCTAAGCCTTTCTAAAACTTCAAGTAACTCTTTTCCCATCTCTTGATTTAAAGGATTGTAATTTGCTGCATCGTTGAGAATAATATTTGCAACCTTTCCATCTATATCTATTTTAACTTTTCTCTCCAAGTTTAATCACTCCTATTTACCCCACATTCTGATCATTTCTCTTGTAATAAGATATCTCATAATTTCTGATGTACCTGCTGATATTTGCCCGATTTTAGCATCTCTATAATATCGTTCTAATGGGTATTCTTCAGAATATCCCAAACCACCAACAACTTGAATCGCTTCTTGTGTAATTCGTACAGTAGCATCAGCTATTTTAGTTTTCAATGCTGCAACTGTTGCTCTTAAGTAATGACCATCATCAAGCATGCGCGCAATTTGCACCATCGCGATTCGATTTAATTCTATATCCATGAACATTTCGGCAAGTTTAAAGTTAATTCCTTCCATCTTATACAATGTTTTTCCGAATTGTTCACGTTTATGAGCATATCGGTAAGCAATTTCAAACGCACTTCTTGCTAAACCAACGTATTGAGATGCGGTAAAAGTACGTTCACCATCTAATCCATAAAGTAGCACATCAAGGCCTTCATTTTCCTTGTGAAGCATATTTTCGACGGGGACTCTACAATTGGTAAATCTTAAATGCGAGTTTGGCATACCTCTCCTCCCCATGTGCTTATAATCTTTGACCACTTCGAACCCTGGTGTATCTGTCTCAAAAATAAAGGCAGTCATTCCTTTGTGTTGTCTCACCTGATCATTGGTTATTGAATATAAACATAGAAAATCTGCTACACTTCCATTTGTAATGAAGCATTTTTCACCATTTAAGATATAATGATCACCATCTCGGATTGCTCTCAACCTCATACCACCAATTGCATCAGAACCACCTGTTGGTTCTGTAATAGCAATTGCACCGAGTTTTGATCCATCTCCTATACCAGATAAGTATTTCTTTTTCTGTTCAGAAGTTCCAAATTCAATAACCGGTCCCGCAAAAAGGCACGATGAAGCGCCATAAACGCCCGCTAAGGCATAACTAAAAGCAGTTAATTCTTCTCCTAAAATCGTGCGGTAAAGTATCGCTTTACCTTGACCTCCGGCTTCTTTTGGAATGGTCATATCAAGATATGGCATTTTCTTTAAAGTCTTTACAGCCAATTCCTTATCTCTTTTTCTATCTATCTGTTCTGCAACTGGAGCAACATTAATTTCACACCATTCACGAACTTCCATTCTAAAATCGTTTTCTTCTTTTGAATAAAAATGCAACCTATTTGGCATACAAGAATATCCAAACTTCAATTCCAAGTCTTCAAAATGTATGTGTCCCGACATGATTCAATAATTATCTATCTTTCTTAACTTTTTAATTTCTGTTTCTCTCGAATTAAAATTACTTTAGTAAAATTTTTAATCATATTAAAATCGCATCCTTATACAAATACAGCAATTTCAATTTTTGCATTCACTCTAAGTTTTAATACATCGATCTTAGAATTTATTTAGCTATGAAAATATTATGTGAGATTATGAAATTACTTACGTAGAATCCTCTACTAAGAAGGGATTAATTAAAATAGTTACTATTCTAAAATTCTATCAGACATTAAATTTACGAAAAAAGTGTTGATTAGTGCCTATAGTTGATAAGTCGAAAATTACTCGACCTGAAATTCTTGAAATTTTTGAAATCCGCCAAAATTTCCTGACTCAAGTTAACGAAGCCTTTTTTAAAAGCGTAACTTATAAAGAGGATGATTACAACCCGATTTGGGAAAAAGTTGGAGATTTGAATAGTCGTTGGCTTAATGGAGAAGATGTGAAAAATATGCTAACTATGAAGGAGAAGTTACTTTTAGCAGAACATCTTAGGTTTTATATGGAATATAGCGCAGACTATATGGAACAATTATTTCCATTTACAGATGAAATAATAAGAAAACCAGTTAATGCCAATAATGTGCCTTGCGAATGGTTTTCCTATCGTGGAGCAAGAGAAGATCGCATCATTTTATACATTCATGGAGGAGGTCATATTATGGGGTCTTCAAACAGTCATAAGTTCTTCACCTTGAAATTAGCAAAATCGACTAACATGAAGGTTTTAAGCATAAATTATCGTCTTGCTCCAGAGGAACCTCATCCTGCAGCATTGGAAGATTGTGTTTCTGTTTACAAATGGCTTCTTTCCTCAGGATTTCAATCTAAAAGCATAATAATTGTTGGATCTTCTGCGGGAGGGTATTACACATTTATGACTTTACTTAAACTACGAGATAGTGGAATTTTATTACCCGCAGGAGCAATAGGTCTTTCACCATCCACAGATATGACGATAACCGGTGAGTCAATAAAAAAAAATTCTTCCATTGATATTATTTTAGGGGATTTAGGCTACATCTGGTGGGTGGAATCTCATTTAGCAGGCAAAAACCCTTATGATCCCACAGTTTCTCCTCTACATGCTGATTTAAAAAACTTACCTCCTATTTTGCTTCAAGTAAGTACAAGTGAAATGTTGTATGATGATTCTAAAAGATTTTATGAACGCGCGAAAAAAGCGGGGGTTAAGATATCAATACAAACGTGGGATGACACGATACATGTATTTCATAATACTGACTTACCTGAATCAATTGGAGCAATGGAAAAAATTAAAAAATTTACAGAAAATTTACTGTAATAAATTTTTTACTTATCCAGATACTTGGTCCATTCTGGCTTTAATATATAATATTGGTCGATTGCGTCTTTCATAGTTTTTCGACATATTTCGATTTCTCTGATTGTGGGTGGTTCGACTTCTTTCACTTCTTTTGCAACATTTAGGTCCCAATCAGTTTTTTCTTTTACCTGCTCTACAGTAACATTTGGATGTAAAGCGTCCAAATACGCTTCTTTAGTCACGGAATCAAATCGCATAATGCAAAGAGGTGAGATTATGGCCTCAGGGCCCGTATCAGGAGGATATCCAGCTTTAATTCGACTATCGTAGCCTTTTAAATATCCCGGATCGGTGATAAAATCCAATTTTTTAATAAATCTACGTTTTGAATGGTCATCTACAAGATAGATCACTCTTTTTGATAAACCTGCGATTTCTGTAGCTCCTCCGCCTCCTGGTAATCGATAAATCGGCTTTTGATAAGGGCCAATTACAGTGGTATTGCAGTTTCCATACCTATCAATACTAGATGTACTTAATAGTGCCAGAGTGACTTCACCACGTTGAAGAACTGATAATGCATCAATAGAATCTCCGATAAACAATGAATTGGGGATTAAAACTGGATCACTAATCGAATATGGAAGTTTATCGGGTTTAGGAAGCTCGTCCTGAAACAAGCCAACTTCTAATACTGTGAAAAGATTTGGGGCATGAAGTAATTTTGCCATATGAACCGCAAGAAACGGCCAATGAAAAGCATTAAATACAATATCTTCATCTTTAATCTGTCTACATGCTGAGACTAACATCATCTCAAAGCTAGTATATTCCTTACAATATATTTTTTCATCAATATCCATAGTCGACAGCTCCTTGTATAAGACTTTTTGCTTTTAATTTCTTAATTTTTTCAGTTCCTAATACTTTCAAATATTCTTCTCGATCATCTAGTCCAGTGACCCATTTTTCAAGCCAATTCTTCCAATCTTCTACTGTTTTAGTTTCTTTAGCATAATTAAATCTATATTCTAAATCGGTGTAATAAAAGCCTTGCATGTAGCTAGGATGACCTCCCCAAGGTTCATGGACAACTGCATTAACCTTACTTGCCGATACAATTGTACGTTCGGGAGATTCCATAATTACTTTTTTATCTACAATTTTCTCTGCTGCAACAATTATTTTTTTACATGAATTAATACCAAACTTTGTATCACCAATTAATCCCCACATTTGTGCATTACCTTCACTATCAGACCGCTGTACCTGGATAACTCCAACATCGGGATTTATAGCGGGAACAACACAAAGTTCTTCTCCAGTAAAAGGACATTCGATTCTAGCCGCTTTTAATCCAACTTCTTGGGGATGATCGTAAATATCGGTGCCAACAATTGAACGAATCGGCATAAAAGGTACACCCATATAACCAGCAAAAAAAGACATATTGATCATAAAGAGTGATTGTTCATTATAGACTATTTTTTGAGGTATTCCTTTCTCCATGGCTCTCTTAAGATTCCACGCTGGTTGTGGACCGTGGGGGTTCCAGCAATGTGAGGTAATTATTTGATCTGTGACTCCTGCTCCTATTAATTGATCAAATAGTATTCCCCCACTACATTTACATATCTTAAGATTCTTTATATTTTGTCTTATAATTTCATGAGCAGCGGAAAATGGAATACCATTAGAAAATCCACCTAAAAAAACTAAATCATTGTTATGAACAGATTTCTTTACTGCTTCTTCCATAGTCATTATTTTATTGGAAATTATTTTTACACCTCCTAATTTAAATAAATAATAATAAAAAAAGGCTTAGATATTTAATTTTTATAGCTTCTTTTAATAAGGTCATTTATTTCTTCAAGATTAGGAACTTTAGGATGAAACTTATAGTTAGGGATTTTAAGTGCATCATCACCGATTTTTTTTAGATCATCTTCAGAAACATTTTTATCCTCTAAGCTTATCCACAATCCAATTTTCTTCAAGAATTTCTCTATTTCAACACATGTTTGTTCTGCGGCAACAACATCAGATTCATTTATTAAATCTGGATTGAATAATCTACCAACGGTTGCATATTTTTGTGCAGCATGCTTCCAAGTCCAACGATTTATTTCAGGATACATTATCGCTAGAGACTCTCCATGCATAATATTTGAGATATTTCCACCTATAGACATGCCTATTGCATGAAAAAGTGTGGTCCCGACATTTGTTATGCAAATCCCTCCAAATGTGCTAGCCATAGAAAGTGCTTCCCTTGCTTCTTTATTTGATGTATCCTTAATAGCTATTGGTAGATATTTAATTACCATTTTTAAAGAATCCAAAGCAATCAAATCAACTAAATATGTAGAAAATTTATTCAAATAACTTTCAAATAAATGGCAAAAAACATCAAAACCAGTTGCAGCTGTAATATATGGAGGGACCGTCATTGTAGGTTCAGGATCAACGATACTCACTTTTGGACATAAAGACCAATCTGCAAGTACAGACTTTATTTTTTCTTTAGAATTTTTGATAACTGCTACACTTGTGATTTCGGCTCCAGTTCCAGAAGTAGTTGGAATGGCAACAATTGGTAATAATTTTTTACTGTTAATACGTTTTTGCCTTAATCGATAATCCCATATATCTCCTTCATGAGTAGCGCCAACCGCAATACTTTTAGCAGTATCAATGCTCGATCCACCACCAACACCTAATATAACATCAATGTTATTTTTAATAGCCATTTCAGAAGCCAGATTTATAGAATCGGTGGTTGGATTGGGAATGACACCATCAAAATGAATTACTTCAACTCCTGCTTCATTACATAGCGTTATAACTTTTTCAAACAATGGTTTCATTGCGGGAAAGGGTTTAACTGTAACTAAAAGACATTTTTTTCCTAAACGCGAAGTAACTTTTCCAATCTCATTCACACGACCCCAACCATACCTAATACTCGTTGGTAAATAATAATTGAAATTTTTCATAATATCTCCTCATAATTATCTTTACTACTATTGAACTCTATCGTAAATTAATAATGATTATATGAAATTGATATTAATTATTTTCATAACAGTATTCATATTTACTAACGTAAAAATGGCCAAGGAGAAAAGACAAAAAATTCTTACAAAAACATTATATTTGAGAAAAAGAATTAAATTTTATACTTAAAAGGCAAATCTTCCATTGCTAACCTTTCAGTTCGAAAGGGATCTTTCTCTATTTTAATTTCATTGCCAAATAAGAGCGTTTTTCTACTATCAGGGTCATAGGTAGGCCACAGAGGGATTTCTTTATGATTTGGATTACCTGATCTTGCGAAAGAAATCCAGAAATCCATCATTAACTCAGAGATCTTGGAATTTAGTTCATCCCTCTTAGGGTAAACTCCAAATTCAGTCTCATCTAAAGTTCCGAAAACGAAGGGGATTTCGAGAGCGTGAGTGGCTCCATAATTTCCTCCTAGTACAGGAGTTCTATAAGTAAATAAATACATATAGGTATTGTTATTATGCTTTACTTGTGCCTCAGCTACTTTAATAGATGGATATCTAAAAGTATAATCAGTGCAAATAGCATTCAATACATCAAATGGGTTATTTCTAGAATGTTTAAATTCATTGATAATTTTCGCAATTTGGGTTTTATCTAAATGTAATTTGCTTAAGATCATATTTATAAAATCTGTTAAACCATTCCAATCAATATATTGTAATTCTGGAGTTAACATTGAAAAAAAAGTATTCTCATCAAGGTTGGTCCCGATTAATAAATCTACATTTTTTGAAGCTCCTTTATTTATTGCTATTAGAGGATGTTCCGGTACTTTATTTTCATCAATAGTAGGTGGATAACCAATCCAATCTCTCTTTGCCCAATTTTCTAATCTTATTTCGGCTTCTTTTTTTATCAATTTTTCAACATTAATTTTGCGAATAGCATTAATGTCACCAGGCTTTAATCCTAGTCTTGAAAATAAAGTCTTAGTAGCTAATATTCCACCTTCTGAGTCATGAGCTTGAGGATCCAGAGCTCCACTTTGACATATTGCCCTACGGATGAACGGTTTGGCAGCTGGCATTGAAAGTAATGTACAAACAGCTGTACTTCCTGCAGATTCACCAAAAATCGTAATGTTATTGGGATCTCCACCAAAGTTTGATATGTTATCATGCGCCCATTTTAAAGCAGCGACTTGGTCCATAAAACCAAGATTTGAAACTTCATCAGGTACATATAGATTTCCTAATGCTCCTAGCCGGTAATTTATAGTAATTACGCAAATATCGCCCCTTTTACTCAGAAATTTACCATTATAACGTGGTGATGGAGCTCCTCCGTAGTGAAATCCTCCACCATGAATCCAGAACATAACAGGCCGCTTTTTGTAATCACATGCTGGAGTCCAAATATTTAATGTCAAACAATCCTCACTCTGAGGATGATATCTTATCGATGATCCAACTATATCAGGTTGAGGGGCGATAAAACCAAATTCTACAGCTTCAAGGATTCCCTCCCACGGTTCCTTTTCTACAGTATTAATGAAACGTAGTTCACCAATTGGAGGTTGGGCATAAGGTATCCCTTTAAAAACGAGTAGACCATTTTCTAAACTTCCCCTTAGTTTTCCCGTCGTTGTTTTAACAATATCAGTCTTTTTCATTAGAATATTCCATCTATCTCTTAATATCTAAGATTATTTATATGAACAAATTTATTTATTTGTTTATTATATTTTACCTTTTTACTTATGTAATTCAAAAAAAATTATAACCTAAGTATTTCTTATGGGATTAATTTGTTTAAAATGAAGAGGAGTCTATATTATGAGTAAAAGCCATACCAAATCAAGAAAAACTAAAACTTACTTACCTTCTAGATTAGATTATATTAAAGCTTGGTTCTTCTCTCGTCATGTAATTAAGCGAATGGAAGGTGTGGTTGATGAGGCCTTAACTGTAACTCCAGAATCTTATTATAATGTTGCACTATTGATTGAAAAAAACGCTAAAAAGTATCCAAATGATGCAGCAATTCTTTTTGAAGATCTAAAATACACACATAAGGAATATAATGAATGGTGCAATCGGTATGCCAGTTATTTCCAAAATAAGGTCGGACTAAACAAAGGAGACATAGCTATTGTTTTTATAACGAATAGGCCTGAGATGATGTTCACAATATTTGGATTGTCTAAAATAGGAGTAATTTCTTCTCTAATTAATACTAAACAAAGATCCAACCCTCTCGTGCATAGTATTAACATCGATCCTGGAAAAGTCTTCATTATTGGAGAAGAATTAATAGAAGCATTTGAAGATGTTCGTCAGGACCTTAATTTATCAGAAGAACAATCTAAACATTTATATTTTGTTCCAGATAACGGAGATGTTAAAAAACCCGACGAGTTTCAGAATTTATTTGATCTTGTTAAAAAAGAAGATATTTCCAATCCTCCAACATCAAAAACACTCCAAGCGAAAGACCCGTATGCTTACATCTTCACTAGTGGAACAACGGGGTTACCAAAAGCAGCAATCATTACACACGGACATACTTACGATTGTAGTATTTACTTCACCGATACTGTTGCTGGATTTGACCACAAAGATGTAATATATGTGACTACTCCTCTTTTTCATTCTCATGCTATACAAGTAGCTTATGCTGCATCATTAAGATATGGCTCTACTATTGCATTAAGGCGTAAATTTTCTGCTAGTAATTTTTGGGATGATGCTATTAAATTTAAAGCTACCAGTTTTAATTATATTGGGGAAATTTGTCGATACTTATATAATCAACCTGAAAAACCTACTGATCAAAAGCACAATATAAAGAAAATCATAGGAAATGGTCTTAGGAATGAAATGTGAGGGATTTCAAAAAGAGATTTGGAATTAAGGAGATATATGAATTCTACGGTGCTACAGAAAAAAATGCTCCAAATTTTGCCAATCGTTTTAATTTGAATTATACCGTTGGTTTTACCTTAAAACCATATGCAATAGTAGAATATGATCTAGATACAAGTGAACCTATTAGAGATGAAAACGGACATATGATAAGAGTAAAGGAAGGAGAAGCAGGACTTCTGTTAGCACAAATTATCACAGATAATTTATACATATATACCGATAAAAAGGAAGATGAAAAAAAGCTTTTCAGAAATGTGTTTGAGGATGGAGATCTTTATTTTAACACAGGAGATCTTCTTAAAGAAATAGGACACTTTAAGAAAATTTACAGTTTTAATCAATTTGTTGATAGAATTGGAGATACTTTTAGATGGAAAGGGGAAAATGTATCCACTGAAGAAGTTGAGTCAGTAATTAATGAATTTGACCAAGTTGAAATGTGTTGCGTGTATGGTGTACAAATTCCCAATACCGAAGGCAAAGCTGGAATGGTTTCACTAGTAACCAATTCCCAATCCAAGGATTTTAATTTTACCGGATTTTATTCTATGGTTCAAGAAAATTTACCAGAATATGCCGTACCAAAATTTATTCGTTTCACTCCTAATTTACGCACGACAGCAACTCTTAAAATTCAAAAAGGTAATTTGAAAAAAGAGGCATATAATCTTGAGGAAATAGAAGAGCCTCTTTACATTCTTTTACCTAACTCCTCCGGATATGAAATAATGACAAAAGAAATATATAATGGGATATTAAACTCAAAATATAATTTTTAGGTTTGTCTTCAATAATTGAGTAACAGAAATAGTGTGGAGCTATAGGTTGAAAATGCTTAAACAATTAACAAAAAATTGGAAGAAAGAGCCAAATAAGCCAATTCGTATAATTGGTTTTGGATCGAGTAATACAGAACTTCATTGGCATTCCTTAGGTCATTTTAATTGGTTTTCTTGGCTAACAGCTTCTTTCCGAGAATGGATTGGAAGACATGTAACCACAATAAACCAGGCGATTAATGGAGAAACCGTCAGTGACCTACTAAAAAGAATAGATCGTGATGTTATTAATTTCAAACCGGATGTGACATTTATAACCATAGGCGGTAATGATGCCAATTCCGGTATGGCACTGGATGAGTATAGAGCAGCTATAGAAAAAATTATTGATAAATTAGATAAAATAGATTGTTTACCAATTCTTCAAACGTACTATTGTCCAATATATGAACAGATGCCAGAAATATTTCAAAACTTTCCAGAATATATGGAAATTAAAAGAAAGATAAGTTCTGAAAGGCAAATCCCGCTGATCGATCAATACAAATATTTTTCAGCTTTGTATCAAAACGAAAAAAACACCTATTCTGAATTAATGCTTGATGGTTTACATGTTAACCCAATTGGAAATGCAATAATGGGTCTGATTGCTTGTCGATCATGTTATATAGCAGACCCCATTTTTTTAGATATAAAGTTCGAACATGAAGTTCAATTCTATTTAGATAAAATGAATCGATATCTCAAATTACCTCCTGCTGTTGCTGTTAACCAACATGAAGAAGTGAAGAAAGGCTACAGGGATTATTTCGAAAAACCACAATAATAAAAAGTAAATAATATTTATTGATTTTAGTTTTGAGCTAACGGCTTCGATTTTTAATTGAAAAATTACTTTCCCTTTTAAAAGTTAATATTAGATAACAGACAGCAAATACTAATATTGACATCAGTATTGCAAAGGGCATACCAGGTATAGCCCCACCATTTCCAGTTGAAAATTGAAGGATATAGTTTTGTATAAGATCACGATAATAATAATCGTAAGCTCCAGAAAGCGATCCAGTAAAAGCCGCTACTAAATTATATTCTGGAACAATAAAGATAACTTGTCCATATGCTCCAGATGCATGATAACCCATATGTAGATCATTGTTAGTATTAATCGAATCATTAGTATAAAACAAATAACCATAATTGAAATAGTTATTTGAGGGTGAATAAACCCATCTTCCACTCGTTTTAAATGATGTAGCTTCTCTTACCCAATTTGAAGGTATTAGTTGGATTCCATTCCAATTACCATCATTTAGGCATAATATTCCTAATTTTGCTTGGACTTGCGGTGAACATTCAAATCCATATCCACCAAAGCTGATACCATTATTATCTCCCCACCAATCCCAATCTTCTTCAGTGATTCCCATATGGTCAAACAAATATTCCTGTGCAAAATCAGCTGAGCTCTGACCAGTTACATTGCTGATTATTCCTGATAAGAGATTAGGTCCATCATTACTATATGCAAAGCCTCCAGATTCCCCTGGAGTAAACACCAATGGTAAATCATCAAGAGCCCATTCAATGCAATCATCAAAAGCCGTAGAACTACCAGGATAAGCGGAATTAAAAAAACCAATAAACCCGGCATTCATAGTAAGCAATTGCTCTATTGTTATATCCTTCTTCTGTGTACTATCGGTAAAACTAGGATTCCAAATATCCGCAAAAAATTCATAGAGCGTTTGGTTTATATTACTTAAGTATCCTTCTTCAATAGCAATTCCAATCAAAAGGGCAGTTAAGCTTTTAGTTACTGAATATTGAGCATGGAGTGTCGAACCTCCATCATATGTTTTTGTATCACGAAGTTGTGAATCATACAGGTATTTTTCGGTCAAAAGATATCCATTACGTACGATGATAACGCTATGGACATCTTGACTACCTTCTTCTATATAATCAAACATACGGGAAATCGAATTGGAATCTAATCCTTGACTTTCGGGAGTTACTTCATTCCATTCAAATGTTGGCCAATAAGTTTCTCCATTACTACCTCGCACCATTATAGGTAGAAATGAAAATAAGAAAGCAACAGCAACTAAAAAGATTATAAAGCTAATAATTATAATCCTTCTCGATATAAAATTTTTCAATATTTTCACTTTAGATTTGTGATTAAGTAGAGTAAATTTCTATTACCTTCATATTAAATTGCTCAATTAGGGATGTAATATTTACTTATGTAATTTGAAAGAGATTAATATCATTACTATTTATTAAAAATCAAATTCGTCTTTTAGTACTTCCTCGTTCACACACCAAATATAATGTCCCTCTTCAACTTCTATCTTATGAGGAGTTTCATGTTTGCATAAATCATTATAAGATTGAGTATAACACCTGGGATGAAAACTACAACCTGGAGGTGGAGCAATTGGACTCGGAACCTCGCCTGAAAGAACAAAAGTAATTTCTCGATCCTCTTCACTAACTTCAGAACGAGATGCAAGCAGGGCTTTTGTGTATGGGTGCGTGGGATTTGAAAAAATTTGCTTTTTATTACCTACTTCAACGATTTTACCAAGATACATAACACCAACCCTATCAGCAATATGGTTTACAACAGATAAATTATGTGTGATGAAGAGAAATCCATAGTTATATGTTTTTTGTAAATCTTTGAGTAAGTTAAGAATTTGAGCTTGGACTGACACATCAAGAGCTGAAGTAGGTTCATCTAAAATTATTAACTCTGGGTTACATGCTAACGCTCTTGAGATTACTATTCGTTGTTTTTGTCCTCCTGAAAATTCATGTGGATATCTATCCATATGCTCACGTTTTAATGAAACCTGTTCCAATAGCTTTAATACTCGTGTTCTTAAGACATCTTTATTGGTAATACCCATGATATTTCTAAGCGGTTCAGCAATAATATCAATTACTTTCATTTGTGGATTTAAAGATGCATCGGGATCTTGAAAAACCATCTGGATTGTTTTTCTTATCTGACTTGAATATTCTGGCGGTAATGATTTATAAAAACAATAAATATCACCTAAATTCTTATCTACTAGTCCAAGAATAGCCAATGCTAAGGTTGTCTTACCACATCCACTTTCTCCCACTAAACCAAAAGTTTCTCCAGTCTTTATATTGAATGATACACCATCTACCGCTTTAACAGCACCAATCTGTTTCTTTAAAACCCCTTTCAGAAGTGGATAATGTACCTTTAAATTCTTAACTTCTAATAGAACATCATCTTTTTCCAGAGGTATCATTTCTTCTAGTTCTTTGTAAGGAATTGTTCTGTAAGATAAATTTTTTACAAATGTCGCTATTGAAATCGAAATTACCAAGGAAATAATGGACGATAATGCAGCATTGTTGAAAAAATCTACTTGTTCTATAAGATACATTATAGAGAGAGAAATCAGTCCTGGAATAATTGCTATGGGCAAGATAAATTTTGCCCACTTAATTAACTGTATTTTATTTCCCCAGTACATATAAAATCCCGTAAAACCAGTAATGACTATAAGGCTTATGAAATAAGCTTGATAATTAATAATCACTTCCTCATAAATCCCTATTGAACTAAAAACTACCAAATTTACCTCAAGAAAAAGTTTCAAAAAGGTCATTACACCATAATAAATTGCTTGAAAAATTATAATCGATACGATAGCTTTCTTTAGGTCATTTTCATAAAAGCGCATGAATAAATACGTACCAAGAACGATATTAGCGAAGATTATTATGATTTCCGTGATTCCAACGGGATAAATACCGAATAATAAAAACTCAAAGCTAAAAAAGAATGAGATAATGATCCCTAAGAGATATAAAACAAACCATGGTAAATTTACAATTATTGATTTTTTTAAAGGTGAATGTCGTTGTTCTCTTGATGATGGAAGAAATTCTTCTGAGATTGGATTTAAGATGTAGGTATCATAGGCTTTTACATATAAAATTCCAATGAGAAACGCGATGACTGCATCAATAACGTAAATGACTCCAAAAACAAATTCTGAAAATTGTAATAACATTTAATTCACTTCTGTGTTTAAACTTTCTTTTGCTTTATTTTTAACAATCTCTTTATATAAGGGATCGTAGAGATGACAAGCTACATAGTACTTTTCTTCAACCTCTAATGGGACTGGTACTTCTGAATCGCAAGGCTCAAACCGATGTGCACATCTTAGATGAAAACGGCACCCCGAAGGAGGATATATTAAGTTTGGTACAGAACCAGGAATAACTGCTAAGGAATCCTTCTCTTCCCCTATTTTTGGGATAGAATTTAATAACGCTATTGTATATGGATGATAAGGTGAAGTAAATAACGTACCTCTTGCTCCATACTCAACTATATAACCACTGTACATAACTGCTACTCTATCACACATTTTCGATATAATTCCCAAATCGTGTGTTATAAAAAGTATTGAAGTATCGTATTTTTTTAAAAGATCTTTCATTAAATGGAGAATTTGATTTTGTATCGTTACATCTAATGCTGTAGTTGGCTCATCTGCTATTAATAACTTAGGACTGCAGGCGAGAGCCATGGCTATTTGTATTCTTTGTCTCATACCTCCACTTAATTCATGAGGATATAGATCATATACTGCTTTTGCATTAGGGATATTTAGATCAGTCAATAAATGTTCACTCCAATCTCGAGCAATCGCCTGAATATTTTTTTCAATATCTTTTGTAGCCTCAATAATTAATTCATCTTCCATATTTATAAGAAATACTTCAGATATTTGGTGTCCAACACTAAAAACAGGATTAAGTGAATTTAAAGGATCCTGAAAAATCATCGCAATTTCTTTTCCTCGATAATTTAAGATTTCTTCCTTAGATTTCTTGAGTAAATCTTCTCCAAAATACAACACCTTTCCTTCTTCTATAACACCAGGAGGTAAAATTAATTTTTGTAAAGAGAGAGCTGTAACAGTTTTCCCGCAACCAGTCTCACCAACTAATCCTAAAATATCTCCAGCATATATTTCAAATGATACTCCTTCGAGAGCTCTCACTATACCCTCTTCTGTATAGAAATATGTTTTGAGGTCTTTTACTTTAAGAATTAATTCTTTTTCATCTCTTGACTTTGTAAACTCTCTTCCTGATAAGAGATGAGTTGCGTCTTGAACTTTTTTCTTGCTTTCTATAGCGCTCTCAGGTATATATTTGTATTTTAAAAAATAAAAAAATGAAACTAAGTATAATCCTATTATAATAAGAATTTGTATTCTGAAATCAAACTCTATATTACCTAAATTAGAGAACTGCCCGAGAAATGCGCCGAAAAGAAAAAATTGATAAGACCAAAAAAAATAAGCTATAAAACTACTAGTAATTATTGTTTTTTTAAGTAATGGCTTAGAAATTCTAACTTTTATGTTTCTTACTCTATTGATCAGATAACTAAGACCAATTATAAAAAATAAAATAACGACAGCATTGAAAAAACTAAGATAAAAAACTTCATTATAATTTTCAGGTTTAAGTAAAGCAACAATAAGCGATCGAGAGAGGGGTTCAACATAAATTGGAATACTAAATAGATTTAATAAATCAACAGAAAGAAATAGTATAGATAATATTAAGCAAGATATTATGAATCTCTTGTTCCACTTCTTAAAGTCATAACTAATTTCTTGTTTTGATACTTTTATTACAAAAATTCGGTAAAATAATGTGAAAAATAAGATCATTATACTAAAGAGCACTGTGTCTTTATATAGGTATGTAAAAATCGTGTGAAAAGTTTCGAGGAGTTGCATCAATATTTTAATAGATAATATTATAGCAAAACTAATTAAAACACTAATTCCACCATTCTTACTAAAGTATTTACTTTCTATTCTTGATTTTCCTGGTGCTAGTCTATATAGTATATAGAAGCTTGTGAATACAATTGTTGCTAGAAATATGGATTCTATTATTCCAATAGCAGGATTAATATAAAACTGTAATATCATTTTTATCTTTAATTTTTTTTATTATATTTTAAGTCGAGGATCTACAGCATCTCTTAACCCGTCCCCAATTAACATAGCTCCTATAGCAAATAGAGCGGTACATAAACCCGGGAAGATAAAAGATAGAATGTTTCCTTTGTACATGTCTGTATTATAAATATCAATACCCCAATTTGGAATTTTATCATCACCTAAGCCGAGAAACGAAAGAGCTGCTATCCCTAAAATGGTAATAGCCATACCACCAAAAAAATTTATTATCATCGGGGGTAAAGCGTTTGGTACAATATGTCTGAACATAATTTTAAATTTAGATGCACCACCCACTTTAGCTGCCTTTACATATATTAATCCTCTAACTTGTAAAACTAATGATCTCATAAATCTTACATTTCCCGCAATCGCAAAGCTTCCATATATTGTTAGAAGTGTTAGCATATCCACACCAACCATGCGTACTAGAATTAATACGATAATTAAAGTTGGTAAACTATATACTAAATCTACAATTCGCATGATAATGTAATCCACTTTATTCCCAAAATACGCTGAAATTGTTCCTATTATCAAACCCCCTCCTACAGCAATAACAACAGGTATAATTGCCATAAATATGGAAGTTCTTGAACCCCAGATAATCCTAGCAAGAACATCATAACCATTTCCCGTAGTTCCTAATAGATGACTAAGAGAGGGGAGCTGATACTCACCTATATAAGCTTGTGGAGGAATTATTTCCTGTATTGCAAATTCTGTTAACCATGGACAAAAGACACCCATAAAAATAAAGATTGAAAAAATCATAAAACCTAAAATTGTGAGTGGATTAAGTAAGTGACGAAAGAACCTTCTCTTTGATTTAATTTTTTCTATTTCGTATTCTCGATTAGTGAATTCAGGTATTCTCCAACCTGGAAGTAAATAAAATATTATTAAATGTTTCCATTTCTTATTCTTGTCAAGATCATTCCTTGGTTTTTCCATAAAATTACCTTCATTAATTTTAAGTATAAACTATCCTTGGATCAATAATGGTATACATTACGTCAGCTATTAAATTACTAACTAGTATTATCAAAGATGCAAACAATATACACCCGTTTATTACTGGAATATCTCCACTCCAAATTGCTTCAAATAAAGTATAACCAAATCCTTGATAATTAAAAATCCTTTCAATATAAATAGAACCTAATAATGCAGCTGCAGTTCCTCCAATAATTAGATTACTAGTCGGTATTAATGCATTACGTAATGCATGCTTATTAATAACATCTTTTTCAGGAACTCCTTTAGCACGAGCAGTTCTAATATAATCTTGATTTAACACATCTAACATACTGGATCTTGTTTGTCTTGTAATTCCAGCAAGGCTTACAAATGTCATCGATAAAGTTGGAAGTATTATATGCCCTATAGTATCCCAAAAGAAGAGAGTATCGTTGAATATAATGCTATCAATAGTTCTAAATTGCGTTCCATACGAAGCTACATATAAAACTAATGGGATTAAACTAATTATTCCAATTATTAATCCAGATATAGTTATAAAATTTCCCGAAATTTTTGCACTTTTAGGATTCTTCTTAAATACATTGGAAATTATAGCATAAGTAACCAATGCCATAGATGAAATTAAAAACACTATTATTAAATAATAAACGTATAAAGAATTGATTGGATTAAATAAAGGAATTAAGAATATTATAAAACAGACTAAACCAATTATTAAAAATCCCAAATTTCTTCTTTTTTGAAAGTGTTTTGGTACTATTATTTTTCTTAATTTAAAACCACGATAAATTAAAACAACTCCAACTATAAAAAATAAGAAAACTAGTAGCACGCTATTTATAATTGATATTGAGGGTAAGGAAGTTGTAAAAGGTGATTCAAAAGAATTTGCACCCATAATATCAATATCAAAACGAACAAAAGTTATATCTCTCAAATAAATGCCAATGTAATATTGTAACAATCCAGCAATCCAAAAACTTGGAAATCCCGCTCCAAATACTGCCAAAAATCTGATCAATATATCTTTTCTCTTATTCCTATTTTTAGCTGAGGTAACACCAAGCTTTACAGCTATTATCGGCACTAGTACTATTGGAAAAATCATCAACTCAATTGTTTTAGGGAAAATTTGTAACAGCAATTCAGATACTGGTTTATCTGCGTGAACTGTATAAGAGGTTCCTAAATTTCCAGTAAAAAAATCTTTTATATAATTAAAAAGTTGAATATACCATGGATCATTTAATCCTAACCTTTCCATTTCTACTTCATAAATTGCTGGATCCCTTACCATTCCAAGTCTGTTTATAACTGGATTGATTAACATCGCGCTAGATAACAACCAAGTAATAATTAAAACTCCAATTAGCATTGGGATCATTAAAAGGGCTCTTTTAACGATATATTTAACCATATTCGTGGTTTTTCTGGCTATTATTAATCCCCTCTATAATTATTCAATTTAATTTCACGATGAGACTTGACACGTCTACCTAAAAACATCCCAGAAAGAGATCCAAATAAGTTTATACCTATCACTAATAAGATATTGATATATCCTTTAAGATTTCCAAACTGTAAGATGAAAGGTTCAAGTGAAAATCCAAACATAATAAAATAGAATATAAACCCTTCAAAAATGATAAATGGTGCTATCCATAAAGAAGCCCTTATACCATAATGTGAGATCTCTTCTTTATAAGTTAACCAGAAACAAACAAAAAACAATAGGAAACATGGTAAAAATAAACTCGTCAAATAGTATTCGTAGGTCCAGAATAACATTGTTTTTACACTCTCACTAATATTAGTGAAAGAAAACCAGTCGTTGCCTTCATCAAACATTAAAATATTCGCTACAATCCCATAATACCCAAAAAAAACAATTACATAGGAAAAAACTACGCCCCCTTGGCGTCCCCAATCAACTTTCCAGTGACCCCTATTTTCGGTACTATTTTTTGACATACGCTTTATAAAATATTTTAAACCATCTTAAATAGAAAAACCTTGATACTTTTTAATGATTTATGAATTTTATAAATATTTTACTATCGTAATTTTAAAATCCTCAAATTGAAAGCTTTAAATAAATGAGCGATAAAATAATGATTGTATAATTAATAAAATCTAAAAAAAAATCTAAAAAAAAAAGTGAAAAAAAAAATGAAAAGAACAAATGCAATTTTTTTCTTATTTTGCTTTCTGGTAACTTCCACGTTTGTTCCAATTACTATTGTCTCAGCTCAATCAAATTCTGCTTCATTAAAACTTAGCCTTATACAAGCAGAAGATAATAGCACAATGATCGCCGGAGGGGGTGTTACTGCCTTTGGATACTGGGGTCCTTCAACATATTATTTTAGTGGCGGAGATTCGATAAGAAATCATTGTTTTGAAACACTATTCGGTGCTACATTTTCAACAGAAGATATGTTAGATGGTTATGTTCCTCTTCTTGCGACGGGATATGATATTGTTGAAACTTGGCCTTCAGAGGAGAACTCACTAGGGTGGAATAACTCGGGTGGAATCCGTGTACTTGATATTGATCTTCGTGAAAACGTAAAATTTCACGATGGTTCAGAGTGGAACGCTACGGTAGCGAAATGGAACTATGATCGATGGATTACACTTATAGGAAACTTAACAGGCACTCAAGTTTGGACTCAGTGGAAATCTCTTATGTTTAGGCCTGCCCGTGATATGCATGATTTATATACTAAATCCTGGAATATGTCTCATTACTATGACAATGATCCACTTTTTGGAACACCAATAACTCCTCAATACTACGGAAAGGATAATGACCCAAATTTAAGTTGGACCAGTGTACCCAAAACATATCAAGTTGAAGGTTGGTATCCCGTTATTAATAAAACACTTATAGTAAAAAATGCGACTGAAACAGCAAGTGGGACCGGTGGAACCATAAGGTTTGAATTTAATGACTGGACAATAGGATTAAACTTTATATCCCTACTCATTATGATCTCTATGGAAACCTATAAACCTTATACCAATTACCAAATATTTGATAATTACGATGGTTTAGGAATGTTTCTTGGTGGTGATCCTTTAGTTGGAACAGGACAATATAAATACAAAAGTTTAGATACCGTTACCACGCTTAGAGCAACTTTGGAACGATTTGATGATCATTGGAATTATACAGGCATGAGAGAAGCAGGTTTAATGAATGTTAAAGAGGGTGTTATTCAATATTATACTGGTGCTCAATCTCCACAAGAAAGAACGACTGCTATATTAAGTGGAGATATAGATTTTGCTAATGACGGTCCATATGGTCAGGTTTATCCAGATCAAATAACATCTTCACCATCAGTAGACTATTTTGCTTTAGATCCTGCCGATAGTACTGAACAGATCGTCTTCAAATGGGATAATACAGATAAAGCACTAAGAACAGCAATAGGATATGCCTTTAATTATAGTAAATTTATTGCCGTAGGGAAAGATGGAAGAGCAACTTTTTCAGATTCCCCATTTGGTGTAAATAGTGTCTGGAGAAATATAAGTATTACTGGCCCATCTCACGATCTTTCGGTTGCACGCCTAACTCTTCTTGATGACCCATTTTATGGATCCTTATTAGCTAATCAAAGCATTACTTCAGGGAGTACAACACAAGATTGGCATGATTTTGCCGATGATATATCTGCTGGAACACTTAATTCAACTTTTCTTGAAGCATTTACCTTAAATTATTGGAGCGATCAATATGACGATGATTTCTCAGATACTTTTGAAACTAGCATTTATGATATCGGAATGGTGTATAATAGTAGTGCTGAATGGGAATTGACTGGAGCCGAAAGCGTATTTGATAAATTACTTGCAGGAAATACTAGATCATGGGGTGCCGTGGAACCTTATTATACATATATGGAATGCTTTCTAATAGATTGGCCTATGCCAAGACTTGACTCAGGTGGGTATTTACAGGCTTACCTCTCAACAGTAAGTTACTACTGGGATCCAGTTATGTGGCTTGATATCTCAGAAAATTTCAATTATGGAGATGTAAATAATCAAACGCTTTCACAATTAATTCGAAGTCTTGTCGTACAAGATGCCTCTACGCGACAGAGTACCTACGATGATATCGCAAGATTGGTATATGAGGAGAATCCTCATATATACTTAGCTCAAGATGATACTGGATACGCTATAAGCAAAAAATATAGTGCTGATTGGTCCTGGGATGCCTTTTTCTTTGGTTATGTTGGAGTAGGACCTGGTATTCCTGAAGCGGGAGTCCCTGTCGAAATACCAGGATTCCCTCCTAGTGCTATCTTAATCTTCTCTATTGTATCAGCTGTTGCAGTTGGATTAAGCATAAAGAGGAAGAAAAAACTCTAATCAAAACTTTAAAATTCTAATTTTTTTTTTTAATTATTTAGTCAATCTTACATGATACGATAGGAGACTTTAGAATACAATAGATTAAAATATATAAATTTAATTATTAAGTAAAACTATTTTTGAATTATGGTAGTCCAAGATTTGAGAACGACTCCTCTTCAAGGGATACCTTCAGAGAGAGTTAGAAAGATTAGAGATAGAATGCTCTCCATGCCTAGAGAACTTGATCTTGAACGAGCTCGGTGTTATACGAGGATATATAAACAAATGGAAGATGCTCCACCCTGTATGAAGAATGTTAAAGCATTAGAGGAATTTTTACGGTGTCTTCCAATAAGGATTGATGAAGATGAGCTTCTTGTAGGCGTAAAATCTAGTAAAATTAGAGCCGATCCAATCGAAATAGAACGTGGAATGCGTGTAAAACTTCTAGGGTTTGTCTGTGATGATTCAATAAATCAAAAAATAAAAGATGGTATTATTAAAAAAATATCTTTTATTAACCGGTATGTTCCCTTAACAGAAGAAGAAATTGAAGAGTTGAAAAACGAGATTCTCCCCTTTTGGAAAGGAAGAACAGTAGCAGATCGAAAGTTAGAATATTGGAAAGAAGCAGGGTTATATGAGGAAACGAAGGGACCTATGGCAGCAATTCCTTTTGCAAGTTTTGGGGCCGGCACTGATATGTTTGCAAGTGCTACTGGTCAAGGACATGTCATACCGGGTTATAGAAGAGTTCTTAAAATGGGATTCAAAGGAATCGAAAAGATGGCGGCAGAAGGTCTTGTAAATCTCAAGGAAACCGATGAAAAATACGACCAACGCAAGGATTTTTATGAATCAGTTGTAGTAGCAGCAAGAGCGGTCTGCGATTATTCTAATCGCTATGCTGATCTCGCGATGGAAAAGGCGGAAACTGCATCAGAAACAAGAAAAGCTGAACTTCTTGAAATTGCCGAGCGTGCAAGACGAGCACCAGCACTTCCACCTAGAACATTTATAGAAGCACTTCAATCAGTTTGGATGACCAATGTCGCTATGGAAATGAGTTATGGCGAAGGAAACATATTTTCTCAAGGACGAGTAGACCAATATCTTTACCCTTATTATGCAGCCGATTTAGCAGAAGGTCTTATTACTTATGAGGAAGCTCTAGAAGCAATTGAAGAATATTTAGTTAAACTAACTACAGTAGTTATAGCAGGACAAAATAATGTCACTATTGGAGGATTGGATAAAGATGGAAATGATGCTACTAATGATGTATCTTATATGTTTCTTGAAGCTATTACAAACGTAAAAAGTCTGTTAAATACGCTATCAATTCGAATATCTTCCAAAACACCACGTGAATTTCTAAAAAGAACTATTGAAGCATTTAAATATACCGCAGGGATGGGAATTCATAATGATGAAGTTTTAGTACCACAACTTCATAATACAGGATATTCTTTAGAAGATGCCAGAGATTATTCAATTGTAGGGTGTGTAGAACCCCATGGTACAGGAAATGATTTCTCTTATACAGCGGGTAATGCCGTTCAGATTTCAATACTTTTAAACATGGCATTAAACGAAGGACGTACTCTTTTATCAGGAAAGAAAACTCTTGGAGCGAAAACACCCCCAGCTAGTACTTTTAAGTCTTTTGAAGATGTGAAGAAATCTTTTGTAGACCAACTTACTTTTGCTATAGATCTCACTGTGAAAAAGGCTGAGTTAAAGGATAAAGCATTTGCTGAATATTTACCTTCTCCGTTGCTTTCATCTTCAATAGAAGGATGTCTAGAGAGCGGAATGGATGCAACTCGAAATGGAGCTAAATACAATAATAACCCGATGGGTTCACAAGGTTTAGCTACAGTAACAGATTCCTTAGCAGCAATTCGCTGGGCAGTATTTGAAGAAAAATTAGTGACTATGGAAGAACTTGTTAACCATATGGATAAGAATTTCAAAGGGGCAGAAAAACTTCGAGAAAAAATAAGAAATAAGGCTCCCAAATATGGTAATGGTGATCAAAGGACAGATGAACTTGCAAAATGGGTAGCAACCACTTTATGTGATCTTACAAGAGGTTATAAAGCGAGAGGTGGTGATGGTATTTATCATAATTGCCTCGTATCTGCTGGAACTCAGATTATGGAGGGTAAATTATTAGGAGCAACTCCAGATGGAAGATTAAAAGGTGAGCCTGTAGCGAACGGTATTTCTCCTGCAAATGGTACTGAAAAAAATGGAATTACGATGGCATTGCGATCAGTAGCGTATGCAACGGCTGAACCTCATCTAACTAATGGAGCATCAATGAATATAAGAATCAATCCCCACTTAATACAGACAGATGAGGGACTCGAACATTTAACTTCTATAGTAGAAGCGTATTTAGAGTTAGGAGGACGAGAGCTTCAGATAAATCCAATAAGTTCAGAAACACTTATAGATGCACAAGCTCATCCAGAAAATTATCCTGACCTATCTGTTAAGGTCACAGGCTACTCTGCTCGATTCATAGATTTAACAAAAGAGCTTCAGGATGATATTATCGCAAGAACAGTATTCACTGATTTATAGACTAAATTTTGACTTTAAATAGTTACATATCTTTCTTTTTATTTTTTTAAATTTTATTTTCCCTTCTTACCTAATATTTATATCCTTTAAAATTGATATGAAAAAGATATTTTTGTCTAATAATTAAAAAAGAGTATTTTAGGCTAATTTTTGCACCTAACGAGTTAAACCCGACCACTTAACATTTTTAACACCAGTACTTTTACCAATTTCAAGAAGATTTTCCATCTCTTCTTTTTTCATTAATGGTTCATCCCTTAAAGGCCATGACATACCTAATCTTGAATATTTAATATCGCAGAGTTTATTTAAACTTAATAAATCCCATTTATCAGGTATATTATTTAATCCATTTACAATGAATTCTCCAATTCCTTGAATATTCTCTTGTGTAGCAGTATAGTTTGGTATTATTGGTGTCCTTATCCACATTATTTTTCTATTTTCTTTGATATACTGTGAAATCCACTTAGCATTTTCTAAGATTTTCTTATTTGAAACGCCAGTGTATTTTTTATGATTTTCAGGATCAATAACTTTGATATCAAAAAGTACGATATCAACATAGGGTAATAATTCTTCATAAACTTTTTTACTTGAATATCCGCACGTATCTAAAGCCGTAGAAATACCAGCTTCCTTGCATAATTTTAAAATTTTCAAGAGAAAATCTGGTTGTAAGGTAGGTTCACCACCAGAAACGGTTATTCCTCCTTTTGTTTTATTAAAAAATATTTTTTCTTTTACTATTTCGTGAAAAAGTTCTTCTAGATTCCACCATTTTCCATACATACTTAATGCCGTACTAGGGCATGCTTCTACGCAATCTCCACAACTAGTACATCGTTCTCTCTTAATATGTAACCCATCTTCTTCAAAAAATAACACTTGCTCTTGGCAAGTATCTAAACAACTATTACAGCCAATGCATTTACGCTCTATCCAATAAAGTTGAGGTTTTTTTGGAATTGATTCTGGATTATGACACCAGACGCAATTTAAAAGACAATTATTAAAAAAAATTGTTGTACGAATACCAGGGCCATCGTCAGTAGCCATTCTCTCTATTTTAAAGATTAATCCTTTAGATGTTGACACTATATTAAACCATTTTATTTGCTTTAAATATATTTTAGAATAAAAATCTTTTAAATACCTATTTAACTTTCGATGTAATCTTGGAGTTGGTTATCCCAAATTTTCCTTTTACCAACCATTTTTTCCCATTCATTCTTAATTTCATTCTTAAGATATTCCGTGCTTGGACTCAGTGGTAAATTCTCTAAAAAACCAATATATCTTGGGACGTGGTAATAAGCTAGGTTACGATATAAGAAATCACTTAATTTCTTAGGTGTAAGGGAAGAATCTTTCAACTTAACAACGTACAAAATCACTTCCGTTTTTGGTTTCGAGTCATTTAAAAGGGGAACGCAAGCACTTATATAAACTGATGGATGAGAATTTGCCATTCTTTCAATTTCTCTTAAATAGATTGTTTCTCCAGCTCTATTAATAATCTCGTTTTTTTTACCCATAAAATATAAAAAATTGTCATCATCAAGATATCCAAAATCCCCAGTAGAAACCCAACCATCATCACCAATTCTTACATCATTCACGTCTGGTAGTTTGTAATATTCAAAAGTATTGTTATTTTTTGATTTTACAATAATTTCACCAATATTATCTGGTCCTGCTGGTAATTCACTACCAATTGAATCTACAATTCTCAAATCTAGAGCATCTAACGGTTTTCCAACTGATCCCATTTTTCCTCCATAAGATCCTATTGTATTAATTGTAATTCCCACTCCTTCCATATGTGAATAACACTCGTATAATTTTATTCCAAACCGGTTTTCAAATGCTTTCCATAATTCAATACTAGCACCGAAACCGTATGCCCATTTTAAAGGGTGATTCCTATCAAACTTGCTAGGATTATTATATAAGAGGAATAATAAATAACCTCCAAAATAAGCAAATAACGTAGGAGAATGGATTCTAACATCATCCCAAAATTGGTTTACATCGAATTTTTCTGCTAAAACCACTGGTATATTATAAAATAATGAGGGAATAATAACATAAAATTCTGCTACTCCTTGAAATAATGGCAATGGGCAATAAATTTTTGTTTCGTATGATAAACCAATGTTCTTTAATTGATAACCTATTTTAATAGCTGTAAGTACTACGTTTCTATACAAGACACCTTTTGGTTTTCCTGTAATTCCTTCGGTATACATTATCTGTATTGGATCTTCTTCAAATATCTTAACTTCAGGATTTTCTACATTAATACTCTTTAATAATTGAAAATCTAAATAATCCTCATTAAATTCAAAGTCTTTTGGAGCATTATGCACAAAAACTTTTTTTATTTTGGTCAATTTTGGTCGTATTTCACCAATAGAGTTAAGAAAAATATAATCCATAATTAGAATTGTCGTATCACTATCATTCAAAACATGTTCTAAATATTTTCCTTTCAATGCAGTATTAATGGGGACAAAAATACAACCAGATTTTACTGTACCGAACCAAGAATAAAGGAAATCTGGGCTATTGCCCATCATTAATGAAATCTTAGGGTTTTTAACATCCAGTTTATGGACGAAATCTAGGATTCCCCATGCGATTTGGTTTGAATTTTCATTAATATCCTTAAAAGTTAACTTTTGATTTTTGTAAAATATTATTTCTTGATCACTATTTTCTTCTGCTTTTTTCCTAAGCAGTTTTGGAAGAGTTAAGTTATCAATACCTGACTCTTTAATCATTCTGGAATGTATATTATCTTTTGTGATTAAAATAGAGTCATTTTTAATCTCTATCAAAACTTTCTCATCATTTTTAAATGGAAAAGAGCTATCTTTAGCAACTTTACTCGGGACATATATCCAAGTTGTTTGATACTTACCTCTTCCAGAAGGTTTTATAACAATTTTACTTTTTCCGAATTCCATTGTAGATCAAATCTATGCTTATACATATTACAATAATAATTTACTTAAGTAAAATAATAAGTTTATGGTGATTATTTTGATACTTAAAAGAATATCGATTTATATCATGTCAATTTTATTTAGGATGAGATTTGTCCATATTTTTTAAAAATAAATCTGGATTAATGTTGTTAAATTCATCCCACCATCTATTTTTAACTTTGAAATCAACATCATAATTTTTCGAGTCGATTATAGTTATAATATTTTCTTCAAATAAGATCGAAGGATTTAAAATTGTCTTTTCATTTTCTTCTAAATATTTTAAATTCAGTAGCATACATTCTTGCAAATCATCATAGAACAATAGAGGGATGTATTTTTTTTCTTCTCTATCACTTCCATTTTTAGTAGTTGTATCTTTAGGCCAATTACTACTGGAATAATTAAATATTTCAATATCAACTAATTCTGGATGATACTGCTTCTCTTTTACTTTTTTGAGTTTTTTATAGTATGTCTGGTCTTTCTTTTTATACATTTTTACAGTAGATTCCTCCCCATCCATCTCTACTAAAATTCTGTTTTGTTCCATTCTTTTCTTACAAATATCTTCTATAATTTGACAATATTGAACTGCAGCACTAACAAGATCATCCTCTTCAACATAACTTCTAACCATTGTATGCAAATATGCTCTTAAGAACGAAGAGAAATCTTCTTCAAGTCTATAAAGATTGCCATAAAGGAATCTCGTTGCTTCCCACCACGATATCACATTCTTACTCGATAAAGATTTAGAAAATTGTTCTAGAGAACGTATTTCAGTAAAGTAAAGTAAATTTTTTATTCCACTGAGAAGAAATTGAGAAGGGTTGATAACAGCGAGCTGTTCTTCTGAAATCTGAAAGGAAGTGGTTTCCCTTGGACGAATAATTAAGGAAGATTCACCATTAAATACGCAATCGACCCGCATAGGAATTGGAACAATCGGATTTCTTTCGATTGTTTTTATAAGAGAAGATGAATACGGATTAATATATAGAGAACTATCAAAAGGAAATACCTCAATATAAAAGAAAAATGGAGCGGCGTCAGATTTATAGGTCTTAAATTTTAATTGAGTTTTCTTATACAATTATACCACGCTACTTATTTAAACACTAATTAAAATACCAAAAAGAAACAACAAGAACGCAAAAAAGATATCAAAAAGGACGCGGAACACCTTATCACCTGATGTTTCATTAAACTTTTCATCATTTTTATAATAAGATTTTATCATACTTTTTCCAATTTGCAGGCTTTCTTTAACTCTAGAGCGCTGTACTACAAGGATAATTAAACTAATTATCAATAATGGGAAGTAGATAAAAATTAAGAGTTGAGTAAAATTGCCACCTCTCAAAAAATCCCAAAAAATCACACTCGATATAATAGAATCAAATGTTTTAGCAATTATCAATGGAAATAACCATTTTCTTCTTATTATCGTCATAGATAATACAAGGCCAACTATGAAAGATTTAATAAACCATATGATGCCTGAATAGTAATTAATCGTCATAATTACGGGATTTAAAAAAACCTCTATAAAAGCAAAGTAAAAAGTTGATATCATCACAGCTGATATCTTACTAAAATGTTCACTCCCTCTTTTTGTTATCAAACCTCTGAAAATTGTTTCTTCTGAAAACGATATACTGAATTGAATAACAACTGAGAGCAGTAAAAATAGGGCAAAATTGTCTATTAACAGAAATGAGTTTTCTCTCCTCAAAACTAATAAAATAGCAAGAGGAGGAATGGTATTAGGTAAAGCTATTAAGATTAAGAACTCTAAAGGGATTAGTATTAAGAAAAACAACAAAAGCCCATAAAGGAGTTGGTAGCTATAATTTTTCTTCGTCATATTGTAAAGTTTTAAATGTGCTACATGAAGCTTTAATTCTTTTTCAACTTGCTGTGAAGATTTTGTGATTTTTTTATTTGAAATATATAAAATTAATATTATTACTAAAACGATTACTGACGCTCGAATAAGATAAAGGAACATTCCGAATAGCGCTGTAGTTTGATCTACAATAAGTGGTAATAAAAACCATTCTATAATTAAAATTATAAAGATTATTAAAAATATAGGAACCACTTCATAAAGAAGAAATCTGAAGCGATTTGAAGCAATTCTTCTGCGATTATTAGATATTATTCTGCCCATAATTGGCCATCATTTTTTAAACATAAATTAAAAATAAATAAATGAGTATTCCTTAAGAATTTTTCAAGTTCAATTATTTCTGATTAAAAAATATCAATTCTTTGTATAGAGCTCCCTATATTCTATTCTTATAATTTTTTTATCAAGTTTCCCTACACTCGTTCTCGGGATTTTATCGACAAATATAATCTCTTCAGGTATCTGCCACTTTGCAAACGATTTTGTAAGATGTTCACGAATTTCTTCTTTAGTAGTGAATTTAAAATTTTCGCGTAAAACTACCAAAGCTAAAGGTCTTTCGTCCCATTTAGGATGAGGTATTCCAACAACAACTGCTTCAAGAATACTAGAGTGTGATATTAAAGAGTTCTCCATATCTATTGAACTAATCCACTCCCCACCACTTTTTATTACATCTTTAATTCTATCGGTTATTTTGAGATAGCCTTCAGAATCAAGACTCCCTGCGTCACCTGTCCGAAAATAACCTCTCTCTGTGAAACTATCTTTCGTTTGAGGCGCATTGAAATAATTTTCAGTAATCCAAGGACCTTTTAATAGAATTTCTCCCGATGATTTTCCGTCGTGGGGGAGCTCTATTCCATTTTTATCTACAATCTTAATATCTAATCCTGAAACAATAATGCCTTGTTTTTTCTTAAGATTCCAAAGTTCTTCTTCAGATAACTCTTTTTTAAGCCACGGTTTGAAAGTGTTTAGGGTTGTAATTGCCATTGCTTCTGTGGAACCATAAGAGTGAATTATTTCTGCTCGTGTTTCGTCCCACAAACCGCGCATTAATGCTATAGGGGGTTCTGAACCTCCACAAATTAAACGAACACCTGTTAGGTCTGGTTTTTGTTTCATCTTCCTAATAAATTCTAGCATCGTCATGAATACTGCCGGAACAGCAGCAGAAACAGTAACTTTTTCTTGAACTAAGATATTTGTGAGTTCTTTAAGATCGTTCAAATTCCAATTACCCGCGAAAATTAATTTAGCACCCCCATAAGTTGCAGCTAGAGGTTTAGACCATCCAAGGACGTGGAACATTGGAACTAATTGAAGAATAACATCATTTACACCAATCGAAAACTGCGCAGCAAACATCAACGCCTGTAAATATACATTACGATGTGAATAATAAACACCCTTTGGTTTGCCAGTAGTTCCTGTAGTATAACAAGCTGCATATGCTGAATATTCATCTAGATTCGGCCAATCGTAGTTAGGTAATGCTTTATTCAAGAGATCTTCATATGAATAAATAGGTTCGAGTATTGTTTTTACTTCCCTTAGGTTCTTGTCAGTTATAATTATATAGCCTAGTAATTCTTCACATAAGGGGATAACAGATTCAACCACTTGAATCAGATCTTCATCTACGATAATATATTTGATCCCTGAATGATTTATTATATAGGCTAAATCTTGTGGGGCAAGTCGTAGATTCAAAGACACCATTACAGCACCCATTCCAGGTAATCCAAAATATATCTCAAAATGTTGATAGGTATTCCACGCTATAACACCTACCCTATCTCCGACTTTAATTCCGATAGATTCTAATGAATTAGCTAAGCGTTGCATTCTCTTATAAGCATCCGAATAAGTATGTCGAAATAGAGTTCCATCGAGATTTCTGCTCACTATTTCCTGTCTGCTATAATTCCTAATAGCATGCTTCATAAGATTTATTACATTAAGCTGATAATTTACAATTAGATCAGCTCCAAATCCCTTTATAACTTTCATAGGAGAGCCTTGTTTTTTTTATTATTACTTTTCCTTAAAATTATCTAAGTAAATTTTTAATTTAATATAAAATGAAACCAAACGACTTATATCTTTTTTTAATGAAAGTTTAAGCTAACGCAATTAATGATTTATCCGGTTAATAAATAAGCTTAATAAAAGTTACTTGATATCTATATGATAAGAATATAAAAGAAGATAAATACATTTTTGTCGATGCTATACAAGAAAGAAAGACCAGCTATTTTAATACTTAAGGATGGACGTTATTTCGAAGGGATCGGGTTTGGAGCGACTAAAAAAATACGTGGCGAAATTGTATTCACTACAATTACGGGTGCTGGATATAATGAAACGCTAACTGACCCTTCATATAAGGGACAAATAGTAGTTATGACTCATCCTTTAGTTGGAAATTACGGCGTACCCGCTTGGGAAAAAGATTCACACGGAATTCACAAATATTTTGAATCAGATTCGATAAAAGTAAGTGGATTTGTCGTTAACGAATGTTGTAAAAATCCTAGCCACTACGAAAGTGATAAAACCTTAAATGAATTTCTTTTGGAAGAAAATATTCCAGGAATCGAATGGATAGACACTAGAGCAATTACAAAAGTATTACGGGAAGAAGGAGTACAATTAGGAATTCTTGCGGTTTTCAACCCTGGAGAATCTCCTAACTTAGAAGAATTGAAAGAAGAAGTAAAAAAAGTGGAAGATCCAAACCTTAGACATTTAGCAAGCGAGGTATCTACGAAAGAAGTTAAAACATTTACACCCTTAAATCCTAAAGGAAAAGTGGTGATAATAGATTTAGGAGTAAAAAATAATATCTTAAGAAATTTCTTACAGAGAAAAATCGAAGTAATTTTAGTACCGTATAATTATTCGTTTGAAACGATAATGTCTTACAAACCAAATGGAGTATTTATTTCCAATGGTCCCGGAGATCCTGCTAAATATAAGAAAGCAATTGAAGTTGCTCGCAAATTAATAATAAATAGCGTGCCAACAATGGGAATTTGCTTAGGAAACCAAATTATAGCTTTAGGTGCTGGTGGTTCCTCATATAAATTGAAATATGGGCATAGAGGTGGAAATAAAACCGTAATTAATCCCAAAACAAAGCAATGTTATATTACTTCCCAAAACCATGGATTTTGCGTAAAGGATTTTGAAAGGAATGGTTTTACTGAATTTTTAACAAACATAGATGATAATTCAAATGAAGGTTTGATTCATGAGAGCAAACCTATTTTTGCTGTTCAATTCCACCCTGAGGCTTGTCCAGGGCCCTTAGACTCCTTATATCTGTTTGATAAATTCATTGAGTTTATGGAGCTGTGATATTATGCCATTAGATAAATCGATTAAAAAGGCATTAGTATTAGGTTCTGGTGGGATACGAATTGGTCAAGCTGGAGAGTTTGATTATTCTGGAAGTCAAGTTCTTAAAGCCTTGAAAGAAGAGGGTATAAAAACAATACTCATCAACCCAAATATTGCGACTATCCAAACTGACCCTGAATTATCAGACCAAGTTTATTTGTTACCAGTAAATGTTAAATATGTAGAGGAAGTGATAAAAAAGGAGAAACCAGATGGTATACTGCTGGCGTTTGGGGGTCAAACTGCTTTAAATGTCGGAGTTGAGTTAAAAGAGCAAGGAATATTAGAAAAATATAATATTCGTGTTCTTGGTACGCCGATAGAAGCGATCGAGGTTACAGAAGATCGAGACTTATTCGTAAAAGCTATGAACAAAGCCGATGCAAAAGTGTGCCGAAGCAAAGCGGTAACAGTATATAAAGAAGCGATCAAAGTAGCTCAAGAATTTGGTTTTCCTTTAATGCTTAGAGTTGCTTACACGTTAGGTGGTAGGGGTTCAGGTATCATTGATAATATGAAAGATTTCGAAAGAATGGCAAAAAAAGGATTAGCCCAATCGAGGATTAATCAAATCTTAATCGAGGAATCCGTATGGGGTTGGAAAGAGGTTGAATACGAAGTAGTACGAGATTCAGCGAATAATTGCTTTATTAACTGTAACATGGAAAATTTCGATCCTGTGGGAATCCATACTGGAGAGAGTATAGTAGTAGCTCCGAGTCAAACTTTAACCAACGAAGAATATCACATGCTTCGGTCTGCTTCAATTCGAGTTATTAGGGGTCTTGGGATTATCGGAGAATGCAACATTCAATACGCATTAAATCCTTTTTCAAAAGAATTTCGAGTTATTGAAGTTAATGCGCGCCTTTCAAGATCGTCAGCGTTAGCCTCAAAAGCTACTGGATACCCGTTGGCGTATGTTGCTGCTAAATTAGCAATAGGATATACATTACCTGAGTTGAAAAATAAGATTACTGGGATTACTACTGCTTGTTTTGAACCCGCATTAGATTACTTGGTTCTTAAAATTCCACGATGGGATTTAACTAAATTTCAAAAAGTTGATAGACGCATTGGCTCTCAAATGAAAAGTGTAGGAGAAGTAATGGCGATAGGAAGAACATTTGAAGAAGTTCTCCAAAAAGCGGTAAGAATGTTAGATATCGGTATGAAAGGATTGGTAGCGAATAATTTAGACGATATTGAAGATGTAAATGAGTTAAAATATGCGTTAAGAAACCCAACTGACCTTAGGCTCTTCAGGATTGCTGAAGCAATCAAAAAAGGTATATCCGTCGACGAAATATATCGTTTATCAAGAGTAGATAAGTGGTTTTTGTATAAATTAAAAAATATTGTAGATCTTTGTCGTCAAATTCAAGACATTGAATTGCTTGAATCAGATGATAAGGAGAAAAAATATTGGTTAGAAAGAGCCAAAAGATATGGTTTTTCAGACGGACAAATTGCTAAAATAATGGGTGTCAATTCAATTTTCATTAGGCAGATGAGAAGAAGATTAAATATTCAGCCCTATGTTAAAAGGATCGATACTTTAGCAGCGGAATGGCCCGCCGTAACGAATTATCTTTATTTAACCTACAGCGCTTCTGAACACGATATTGATTTTGAAAGCGAATATAAATCTAACCTTACAAAAGTTATAGTGTTAGGCTCAGGAACTTATCGTATTGGTGCTTCTGTGGAATTTGATTGGGGGTCAGTCAATTGTTTATGGGGATTAAAAAAGCTAGGAATCGATCAAGCAATAATGATTAATTATAATCCCGAAACAGTATCGACTGATTACGATATATCCGATAAGCTTTATTTTGAAGAATTATCTGGAGAAAGAGTGCTGGACATATGCGAACTTGAAAAAGCTGATGGTATCGTAGTTTCTGCAGGAGGGCAAATAGCAAATAACTTGGCCGCTAAATTTTCTAAATATTCAGATTTTTTCAGAAAGGCAAGCATAAAAATTCTCGGTACTCACGGAACGCGCATAGATATGGCAGAAGACAGAAGTAAATTCAGTACTTTATTAGATCAATTAAGTATTAAGCAACCCGAATGGAATGCTTTAACTACTAAAGAAGGAGCCATTGAATTTGCTCAAAAGGTTGGTTATCCTATACTAGTTAGGCCTTCATACGTGTTAAGTGGGGCCGCTATGAGGGTCTCTTATGACGAAAAGACACTTCAAGATACATTAGATCTCGCAGCATCTATATCGAGCGAATATCCAGTAGTCATAACTAAATTTTTTACAAATGCCCGAGAAATTGAGTGTGATGGCATATGCGATGGTGAAAATGTGCTTATTGGTGCAATTGTAGAACATATTGAGAATGCAGGTATTCATAGTGGAGATGCAACTATGGTTATACCACCGCAAACGGTCTCCAACGAAGTTACGTTAAAAATTGAAGAATATACTAAAAAAATCGCTCTGGCATTAAAAATTCACGGTCCTTTCAATGTTCAATATCTTGTTAAAAATAATGAGGTTTATGTTATTGAGTGTAATCTGCGCTCAAGTCGAAGCATGCCCTATGTTTCCAAATCTCGGGGCATTAATTTAATGAGACTTGCGGCTGAAGTTATTATGGGAGGTAAAATACCAACTAGGTTAATGAATCTTCCTTTAGGAAACTATGTTTCAGTTAAATCTCCTATGTTTTCTTTTATGAGACTTGATAAAGCAGATCCCGTTCTGAGCGTAGAAATGAGCTCTACGGGAGAAGTAGCATGCATAGGTGAAAATTTTCCTGATGCCCTTATGAAATCGTTAGAAGCTGCTGATATGAATGTTCCAATAGAAGGAGGAAACATCTTAATTTCTGTAGGTGGAGATAAATTGAAATCTGAAGTAATTCCCTTAGCAAGAGAAATAAGCAAACTAGGGTTTACGATATTTGCTACTGAAGATACTAAAAATGCTTTAACAAGGAATAACATAAATGCTGTGAAACTTTATAAAGTCCACGAATACGGATTGGAACCTAACATTATGCAATGTTTGCAGGATGGACGCATAGATATGGTAATCAACATTCCGTTGCCAACCACAGTAGAAGATAAATTTAAAACCATAATGGAGGACGAATATAAAATTAGACGGATGGCTGTAGACTACAATATTCCTGTAATAATCAATTTACAGCTAGCAAAAGCTGTTATCGACGCTATAAAAAATACGCGTGAAAAGAAAATTGAAATAAAGTCGCTTAACGAGTATCATCAAACGCTAAAAGAAGTGTATTGGTAAGATAAATTAAAAAAAAAAAGATTTATTTTTCTACGGGATTTTATTTAATTTTACGAAGAGAAGGGGGACTACATATCCTAGAATGAAACCAATGATAGCATACCTAGCAAATCTGTAGAACACCGAGTCGAATACACCTTTAATTGCTTCAAGACCAAAGTAAACTACAAATAAAATTACCATTCCTATTGCTAAATTTATAATTTTCCATTTCAAATCTAGTTTACTTGGTTCATATTTAACATACTCGTTTTCAAGAACATAAGCGATTCCAAATCCTAAAAATATTCCACCAACTTGAGAAAATTGTCCACTATCATTGAAAGCGACAGGAACCGGTAAGAGAACTGTTCCTGAAGTAGGAAACAAAAATATACCTAATAAGAAGAGTCCTATAGATGCAACTACAATGACAATCAATTTGATTGGTAGGTTTAAAGCGTTAAATTGTTTCGTACCATATGGTTCTAAATACATAAAAAGTAAGAGCACAACAAGTCCTATTGAAAATCCTCCTATCACATCTTGAAGGTCATGAACACCGATGATCATTCTTGATATAGTAACCAGAAAAATAATAATTCCCAAGATTATAACAATATAAAGCCTCTTTCGAAAATTGTATCCTATATAGCCCCATGTACCTATGGCATTTTGAGTATGCCCTGATGGAAATCCATAGGATGTCCATAATAATCCAGCAGGGTTTTCTGCTGTAATTTCTACTGGATCGATGTTAGTAGCTGGTCGTGGATCCATAAAAATATTCTTAAAGAATTCATTTAAATAAGTTGTGAATAATAAACTCAAAGCTAAATTTTTGGCAAACCTCTTATCATATATGATATAGAAAAAAGCCACCATCACGATAAACACAATGGGATCGCCAAGATAGGTAATTGCTTTAAAGATAGAACGTATTGTTGAGGAGGAACTATAGAACGCTTCATTAAGCCCCGCAAATATAAGGATTAATCCCAATACCAGCACAACTACAAAGATAACACTGACAGTTATTAATTCATTTTTATTAAGGTTTTTATTACTCTCTGACATCAGACATCACTAATGTTATTTTGGTAAAAGAAAATCGATTTAATAGTTAATAAATCTTTTGCATAAAATTACCGGTAAGAATATAATTTCACCATTAATAAAAACCATGAAAAAAAATAAATAGTAATTAAATTTTGCTTTAGATAACTGTTAGATAGCAGTTTAAATCTGAGGAATCACAAAAATATCGGGTGTCATATAGATTTACTATCGAGGATACATTTTGGTTCGCTTGAAGATCATCGGAACTCAGTGGAAGATCGTAGAGAAATTAAAATATTTTCAACCGATTGAAGGTCACAATTGGAAGATTACTTACTCATCACCTACTTACGGTGGATGGGACTTAATTATAGAATGTGTATTTAATAACCTAGGTGATTTGGATGAGATCGTATCATTTTTCCGGACGGACAACGATTTGAAAGAGTGGATCGATGCAACAACCACCCTAATTAGCACAAAAAAAAACTTTGATATGAATTTATGAACAATTTCAAATCAAATTATTTATAATTATTTCTGAAATATCTGATGAATACTCGCCCGTTCTCCTTATACTCTCAATAATAAAACCTATTTCCACAAGGTATTCTGAATTAGGGCTGATTTTAATGGCGTTACACGCTTTTGTTAACTTTTTTATCGATTCAATATTTTCGTTTGCTAAATTTAAATCTTTTTGGAGCCAGGCATCTAAACTCATATTTAGTAATTCTAGTGAGATTTCGCTGGCTGTCATAATGTTATTGTATAATTCCTTATCGATTTTTTGATAATCTATTAGAATTACATTTTTTGCTATTTTTACGGCGTGATCACCTATTCGCTCCAAAAACCTGCTTATAAATTTGTAATTACTAGCATCGTCCAAGGTAATATTTAATTTTTGACATAAAATTATGTCGCGTAATACGATGTGGGCTTGGCGTTCAACTAACCAATTTAATCTATCAATATCATCGTCACTTTCAATTACTTTTTTTGCTAACGCTTTATCCCCTGTTTCTAAGGCTTTAAGTGCGTCCTCGTGCATACCATTAGCTAAAATATACATTCTTTTTATGGTTTTTTCGAAGGGTATTTCTGTAGGGTCCACTAAATCTTTTATTTTAATATAATTTTCTGATTCCTCTTCGATTTCTGTACCTATAGTAATTTTACTAAACACTCTAACTGTATGTTTGATATCGGAATCAAATTTTCTACTAGATATCACTTTTATAACGTTGTAACCCATGATATAAGCACCAATTAAGAGTCTGAATAAAAAATCTGGATCCTTAATTTCTTCAGCATCAAAGACTTTTTCTTTAATATTTTTTTCTGAACTCATGTATGGAGTAATTAACAAATTCCCATCAGGTTGTGAAAGAATTCCAATTGTATCTTTAGCTTTAATTTCATGTTTATTTATCCATTCCTTTGGTAAACTAATAATAAAAGACGATCCACCCGTTTTTTGTACTTTCCTTGCTTCAATATTGAATGACATAACTTTTTCACTTTAAGTTAAAATTTGATATATATATAATATTATTTTTATGAAACTAAATATATACTATCTCTATATTCTATATATTTCCAAAAATTCAAAAATCCCAAATTGGAGTTTTTATAGTTTAAAATCCAAAGTTTAAGATACCTTTATATAACTGGAATGTATCTTTTTTTTATATAATTAGACATCAAAGTATCATTTCAAAATGGAAAGTAAGTTTAACATCTGCCCTAGATGTAAGGGCGCTAGAATAATAGATATGGGCGATACCATTGATTGCCCAGATTGCAGATTAGAATTTGAAAAAGCTGATATTAAAACCCTAGAATCAGCCCAAATTCTCGCAGTATCTGAAAAACTTGATTTTATAAGAAGCATTAAGAACAATAAGAATAAAACCTGATTTTTTTTTTGAAGTAAATACTTTTTTTGTTATATTCTTCACTTATAGCTTATAGATACAAATTCTATTAACGAATGGATATTTTTCTAATTAAAAGTTGAAGATAAAAGATTAGCTTTTTATTAATTATAATTATTGAAAGAGAATGACACTGAATAAGAAAAAATTAGTTTCTGAGCCTATAGTGGAATTTTCAACTGGTAAAGATCCTTATATTAAAGTACGGAAAAAGGGGGCGACTAGATGGATTTTAGCTCATGTATTTCATGGCTCGAACAAGTTGTTTATAACAATTATAATTTTTATGATTATTCTTTCTGCAAATCTATCCTCTATTACATATATTATAATAGGCGAAACAATATCAGCACTGTTGGGTGGATTTACCGCACTATTAGGAAATTATATTTTAGTTTTGTTTATATTAGGGATAGCGGCTCCTGTAATGAGGATTGTAAGTCGCATGTTAGTAGAGATTTTAGCGCAGAGGTTAGAAAGAGATGCGCGAAAAGAGTTCTTTACAAACCTATTAGGAAAAAGCCAATCATTTCATGAGCAAATGAAAATTGGAGAATTAATGGCAAGAGTAACTGATGATGTCCGGATGTTGAATTTCTTAATTAGCCCTGCTCTTTCATTAATCGTAGAATCTTTTACATTTTTATTTATTCCTGTTATTTACATCGTTTTATATTACCCTTTACAGTTAATAATTGAACCTATATTCTTTTCTATTTCATTTCTTATCTTATTGAGGTCTTATTCTCGTAAAATTGGACCTATAACGGGTCGTTTAAGAGGAAATTTTGGATTAATGACTGCTACTTTAAGCGAGACCTTGTCGGGAATCGAAGTAGTAAAAGCTACCGTCCAAGAAGGAAAAGAGATGAAAAAGTATTTTAAACACGCTAATAATTACAAAAATGCGTTTATCGAGAGAGGCAAGTTACAAGCAAAGTATCTCCCGATTTTAGTTTTGGCATTAGTTATAACCGCAGGTTTTGCACATAGTATTCTGTTATTTAATTTCGGATTAATGAATATTGGGCAAATTGTTGCTTTTTTAGGTATTTTGGGAATGTTACGTTTTCCGACAAACATTTCTATGTTTGTTTTTGCCATATTTCGTTTAGCAGGATCAAGTGCTGATAGATTACTTGAGTTGATGAATAAAAAGACTGAAATTGACGAAAACAAAGAAGGCAAAGAAATTATTTTCAAGGGAAATATAGCGTTTGAGAAAGTAGAATTTACTTACCCTGATAGTAAAAAGCCGGTGTTAAAAGATATTTCCTTTGAAGTTCAAACTGGGCAAACAGTTGCGATAGTTGGCACAACTGGATCTGGAAAAACTACGCTAACCAAATTAATCTCGCGACTCTACGATGTTTCTAACGGTAGAATACTAATAGATGGAAGTGATATTCGGGAATACTCTTTACAATCTTTACGAGATCAAATTTCTTATATTGAGCAAGATGTATTCTTATTCTCTACTACAATTTTTGATAATATATCTTTTGGACGAGTAAGTTCATTGGAGCAAGTTATTAATGTAGCTCAGCAGGCACAGGCTCATGATTTTATCAGTGAGTTGCCTGAAGAATACCAGTCGAAGGTAGGAGAAAGAGGGGTTCAGCTTAGTGGGGGCGAAAGACAAAGAATTGCCATCGCACGCGCCTTTTTATCCGATCCTCGTATTCTTATTTTAGACGATTCAACTTCAGCTATAGATTCTAACACAGAGGACAAAATTCAGTTTGCAATTAAAAACATTCTGAAAAATCGCACTACCATTTTAATAACGCACCGATTATCCCAAATTAGGTGGGCTGATTTAATTTTAGTTTTAAAAAATGGTAAAATAGTCGCTAAAGGGAACCATGAAGAATTATTAAATACATCTGAAGAATATCGCAAAATTTTTGTAAAGAAATTCGATATCGAAGAAGATCAGTTGCTTAAGGAGGTGAGAAAATAGTATGTGGGTGGGTCTTGAAGCAGAAGAATACGATCGAGTATATCGAGATAAAGACTTATTGAAACGAATTGTATCTTATTTCTCGCCTTATAAACGAGCAATGATTCTTGTAATTTTCTTCCTTACAATCTCATCACTTACTACCGCTTTTCTACCTATTATAACTTCTCTAATTATTAGTAATTTAGAAACTTCTCCAGATTTAATTTACATTGTATTCTTAATCTTGCTCATTCTTATCTTAAACACTTCGAGCTGGGTTTTTAATTATATTAGACAGATATATTCTAATCGAGTAATTGGTAGTGTGGTGTTAGATATAAGAAAGGACGCTCACAAATCAGTCGTAAATCACGATTTGTCTTTCTTTGATAAAAACCCCTTGGGTAAAATTGTTTCAAGAATCAATACAGATAGTAGAGATTTTGGAGAGACAGTTGGAATGTCAATTGAGGTAATCTCCTCTGTGATAGTCTTAGTTCTTTTAATAATTGTGATGTTTACTGTGAATGTGGTGCTAACTTTCATTCTCCTTATATCAATCCCATTATTTTTTGTTGCAGCGTTATCATTTAGGAAATTTGCGAGAAAGATGACTCTTCTAGGACAACGTGCCTTAGCTTCAGTAAACGCGTATGCAAAAGAAAGCTTTTCTGGTATCCAAATAGCAAAAACATTTAGGCGAGAAAAAAAAGTTTACGATGACTTCCTTCAAGTGAACAACCAATCTTATAGGGTGAATTTAAAAAGAGCGTTCCTATTAAATGCTATCTTCCCTACTCTTGGTTTAATTCAAGGTTTAGTCACAACTTTGTTAATTTTATTCGGAAGTAACTTGGTAATTGAAAAAGTTATTGGAGTAGGAGAATTAGTTCTCTTTATTCAAAGCATAATATTATTATTTTTTCCCTTACTCATCATAGCAACTTTTTGGCCTATGTTTCAAACTGGTATGGCGGCTTCAGAGAGAATTTTTGCTATAATAGATACTCTGCCTCTTGTTGTCCAGACGAATAACATAAAACCTTCTAAATTGAAAGGTGAAATTGAGTTCAAAAATTTAACATTTCAATACGATAAGAATAGATTAATCTTCGATAATTTTTCACTTAAAGTAAATCCCGGAGAGTCTGTTGCTCTTGTAGGTCACACCGGAGCAGGAAAATCAAGTATCGCAAAGCTTATTGCTCGATTTTATGAATTTCAAGGTGGAGATATCTTAGTTGACGGAAAAAGCATAAGAGAATATGATCTTACGGAGTATAGAAAACATATCGGTATAATCCCGCAAACTCCATTCTTATGGGCAGATACTGTTGAAAATAATATCAAATATGGGTATGAAAATGCTTCAAAGAAGGATGTAATGCACGCATTGGAAATTAGTGGTGGATCTGAGTGGATTGAAAACCTCCCTAAAGGGCTAAGAACAAATGTTCGTGAAAGAGGCTCTCTTCTCTCAATGGGACAACGCCAATTAGTTGTTTTTGCTCGAGTTTTGTTAGAAAACCCTTCAATTCTAATTTTAGACGAAGCAACCGCTTCAGTAGACCCTTTTACAGAAACCCAAATTCAAGATGCACTCGAAAAAACAATTAAAGGACGATCGTCAATAATTATTGCTCATCGTTTATGGACTGTTAGGCGAGTTGATAAAATTATCGTTCTGGATCATGGGAAAATAGTTGAGGAAGGTAATCACGACGAACTGATGAAACGGGGAGGAACATATGCTAGCCTGTATAACACATATTTTAGACACCAATCCTTAGAATACATTGAAGAGATGGGAAAAAATAAAGCTAAGGATATCGTTTAATTTCTATAAAATTTCATTTGTTTAAAAAATAATAAGAAAATTGAAAAAATATGCTACAGACGAGTAATATATCTATTTCTTTCCCATTCAGAGACAACTAATCTGTAAGCGTCATTTTCTTCTAATTTAGCGTAATAAAAGTTTTTAAACGGTTGTTCCCCGAAGATTTCTTTCATCAATTCAGAATTCTTAAATTCCTTCAGTGCTTCCATTAGGCTTCCAGGTAAAGCATTAATTCCTTCCTTTTCCATTTCTTTTGATGTAAGATTATACACGTTTCTATCTGTAGGTTCAAAAAGTTCAAGGTCTTCGGATAAAAGCCCATACAATCCAGTACTCAAAAGAACAGCAAACTGTAGGTATGGATTACCGGCTGGATCTGGACAACGAATCTCGCATCTAGCGGCACCTGGCTTTCCATGAAAGTCTGGAACGCGAATTAATGGGGATCTATTGCGAAAACCCCACGCTATATACACGGGAGCTTCGTATCCTGGCACTAATCTTTTGTATGAATTTGGCCAACTACTTAAAACAGCGCACATAGCTTTAGCATGCGTTAATTGACCCGCAATCCATTTTTTCATCGTCTGCGATATATAAGCTGGATCTGATTCGTCATAAAATACATTTTTTCCATCTTTCCAAAGGCTTTGATGACAGTGCATTCCGGAACCGTTTATCCCATCAAAAGGTTTAGGCATGAAGGTTGCTGTCATATTATTTTGAGCTGCTACAATTTTAATTATCGTTTTTATCGTAATTGTATTGTCCGCACTTACAACTGCTTTATCGTAGCGAAAATCAACTTCGTGTTGACCAAAAGCCACCTCATGATGTAGTTTTTCAATTTCTATTCCCATTTTGTCGCAATATTCTGCAATCGTATAGCGCATGCGTTCGTTAATATCGTATGGATCGTAATCAAAATATCCTCGCATATCAGATGGCTTAAAAGTAGCCTGCTTATGTTCTTGATTTAGCATAAAAAATTCCATCTCAGGAGCACAAACGTAATCAAACCCATGCTGTTTCGCTTTTTTAACTGCTTTCTGAAGAATGTAGCGTGGGTCTCCATCATATCGCTCACCCTCAGGTGAATAGATGTCACAAATTACTCTAGCTACTCGATTGTTTGTCTCATTGTTACGCCATGGCAACACGTAAAAAGTGCTTGGATCAGGCAACGCAACTTTATCAGATTCTTCAATCGCCCCATACCCCGTTATAGAACTTCCATCAAAAGCTTCGCCTATTTCAAAACATTCCTCAATTCGTTTTGAGTTAATTTCAAAGGATTTAATTAATCCATGAATATCCGTAAATTGAAGGTAAATAAATTTAATACCTTGCTCTTTAACCTGCTCGACTACTCTCTCGCATAGGGCTCTCCTTTTTGGATTTTCCCTTTCTATCATTTTCATCCTTAATTTAATTAGTTAAAATTACAAATATTTATGTTGGTTAGAATACACACATTAAGTTTCTTTAATAAACTGTTCATGTGTTATACATTCATTTTTTCTTCTTCACGGATTTTTAAATCGGTAGTTGTCAATTCTTTGATAGCTCTTAATTGAGCGAGTTCAGATTTTAAAACAACTAAATTATGAAATCTGAATCTTGGATTACAGTTCCAATTATAATCCAATTTTGATATAAAATCAGAAAACTTAGGTTCAGAATCAATTTTAATGTAAGCTTCATCCGGTTTTCGACATCTAAATGCAGTTGTTTTTTCGTAATGAACATATGTGTAGTTCTTGGGGATGTTTATACTATTAATCGATTCATTTTCACATTTTTGGCACACTTTTCTATCGTGAAAATATTCCGTTCCACAAAATGGGCATTTTAATGACATTTTTAATCAATTTTTAAATTTAAATTTGTTAGTAATTTTTAATTTAATAAATATCATTGGGATCGTAACTATATAAATTTTAACTATTTGTTAACATAAGTGGAAAAATAATGCATTACTTGGATCGAAAAATAGCCGAAAAGTGGACGATTGATATCACTTATGACTTTTTTTAAATAATGATTTGCTACATTTGACTATCTTTTTAATTTAAATTTGGACAATTGCATACTCTTAAAATAGTTATATAACTATCTAATAGTATGGCTGAACATAAGAATTTAGATGAAATTTTTGATTTAGATATTGAAATCCTAAAGAAATTAAGTGTAGACGGAAGAATTTCTCTTCGACGTCTCGCAAGAGATTTAGGAAACAGATCGCCAGTTACAATTAAAAAACATGTCGAGGAAATGGAAGAAAAAGGAATAATTAAAGATTATGGAATACACATTGACTACGAAGAATTGGGATATAAAATTATTGCGCTTATAGAAATAACAGTTTCAAAAGGTAAAATGCTTGAAGTAGAGGAGATTATTGCCCAAAATCCAAATGTTTTCGCTGTATATGATATAACAGGAACATATGATGCACTTATTCTTGCAAGATTTAAAAAAAGGGCTGAACTTAGTGGGATGATAAAAGATGTGATTCATGCTTCCCCATATGTCGAACGGTCTAATACTCATATAGTTTTAAATGTAATTAAAGAAAAAACTTCTTTTACTGAACTTATGACAAAAGATTAATATCTTTTAAACCGGGTATTAAGAATTATTCAAGAGAAGGGATGGAATTCATATAATACATCATCTTCAAGGTTTAATAAAAGATTAGAGTTTAACTCCTTTACGCTTATGCGTTCTGTCTTTTTTATCACAAAATCCTCATTTGATAAACCTTTACTATACCAATGTTTTAATATTCCAACTCGGGCTAATTTATTTTTACCAAGTAAATTTGTAAGAAAATTGATCCACTTGTTGATTTCAATATCTTTCTCAATTGGAGTCAAATTATCGTGACCTTTAGGTTTTTTATTATTAATTTTTTCTAAAATCCAAAGGTGGATTTGCTCATCTGTCCATCGTTTCTTTCTTAATCCTCTCACTTTTTGAGATTTAAACATTTTGTTATACTCAGGAGTTATACTTTGAGAACCTAAGGAGGTATTACAATCACAATAACTTTTTGTAGTCCTTAAATATATCTCATCCGGTCTAAGTTGGGATGTTATATTTGGGTTTTTAAGTAGAGAGAAACCCATACCAAACTTTTTGAGAATGGGTTCAAAAGAATCCAGCTTCGTATCTTTTGGGAGCGTTGCTGTAATATAATAACACATGAGGTTACCCTTTTATTTTTTTAACTTTAAAAAATTGAATTTAAATGTTTATTAAAATATTATAGCAATTCCTCTAATTTTTCAATAAGAGCGTTGTATTTCTCGTCGAGAACTAAAGATTCTGTTTCAAGTTCAACAAAATCGCTGCTTTCAGACAAGATTTGAATAACTTCATCTTGTTCTTCATCTAGAAAATCATGGATTTTGGGGATTAGCACTAACCATCTTTTTATCAGTTTATGCTCATCTAATAGCTTAATAAATGGTGTTGAATGATATGTATTTTTTCGAGTTTCGTCATTTTTCCCTGATCGGGATATCAGTGTTAATTTTTCAGGGTAAATTATCTCTATAATTTTATTAATAAGTATTTTTTCATCATGATCGCCGATATTATGGATTTCAATTACATCCCTTAATTCGCAGGTACCTCCGCTACATTCCGCACAATTTATTTTAATTTCATCAAGTAATTCTCTGATTTTAGGGAATTGCATGAGTAAATCCTTAATTCCACAATCTAGATATTTTTCTACGCTCATTATAATTTTATTTAACTTTACTTAAGGTACTTGTTCAAATAATTTAAGTGAAATTGCCATATATTTTTGATATCGAACATGTTCAGAATTGATTTATGGTAAAAAAGAAATAAAACCTATTTTGATTTAAAGTTATTTCCTACGCAAATTATTAAAAATTAGTTTTTAATACTCAGACATATACTTATAAAAATTTAAAAAAAAGAAAGAAAATAATTCGGACTAAATTTACTTGCAGTTTCTGGGATTAGGACTTTTTCTGAGATTATTGGCTACTTTGAAGTGTGTTCTAAATATTCTAATGGTGCCAATTTGAAATACCCTATCACTCTTAAAATATCTCCAATAAACATGAGAATTACCGTTATATCAAATATAGCACCGATCTTGCAAAGTTTAGCTCCAGTTCTAGCGTCGTTAGCAATTTCTTGCGGAAATAATGTCGTGTTATTAGTAAAAAAGGATTCTAAACTTCCCCATGCTTGAATTTGCATGATTGCTGTAATTAGCAGAACAATGATTCCAATAATTACAATTGTAACAGGAATTGGCAATAGGATAAGGTTACCAATGAAAAAAATTGTTATACCAATACCAGCAAGCCCAGTTGTAAAAATAATCATTCCAATAATACCTAATATGAAAGAGGTTATTATTTTAGAGCGAAAACTAAGTAGATTTCTATTATTCAGCATAACTCCTGCAGATTTTATATCTCCTAATATTAAGATATAAAAGATGAATACAACGAATCCTATTACTGCATCAAAGAATCCCGCAGAGGTATTGATCCCCGTAAATATCCCAATTACAACACTTATTAGTGTAAGTATTGCAATAACTTTCATTCTACCTCCAAATTCAGAAAATTCTCTATTTACATCAGGATTTGACATTTCTATTTTCTCGATTAAGACTATTTAATTGCTTGAATGAAAATAATTAATAATACGCTAATTTTATATAAAAACATTTCCGTAATAGAAATTTTTTGAATAATTATTCAGATAAATTAGATCCACAAAACGGGCAATAACCAATATTATCTTCGATTTTTTCGCCACAATACTTGCATTTGCTGCTTATTTTTTCTTTAGTCAAATCTTCTTTATCAATTTTTACAAAAGAAGTGCCAGCATCCTCAGTGCGTAATTTCGGCAATTTGAATGTTGATTTATTTTTATGATCTACATTACTATGGAGAAGCTTGTAAACGACAATAATTATTATGATGAAAACAATAATTACGATAACAAAAATTAATATAAAAAATCCACTTATAAAGCCAAATATGTCGAATGGAAACATAGTTTGCAGCATATTCTTCTTGTTATGAAAAATTCAATATCTAACATATACTACAAAATTCGACTTAAAAAAGTTATGCTTAAGCTTGTTTTCTTTTAGAGTAAAATAGTATATCCAAACTAAAATATAAAAATGTTCGTATACGTTCCTTAGTTTTAGGTTTGTCATTAAATACATTTAAATACCCCATCTTTCCTATATATACCATAACTTTACAATTTTTAATAGAGGATGAAATATGATATTTCAAGGTTTTGACATATGGTTTATAGTAATACCTGTAATAATCTTCGCTGTGATTTTCT
>Ga0209979_1000303_pt1 | contig 71895 bp, 73 predicted proteins | sample AnhtaG_FD_183114 | JGI IMG/M metagenome (GOLD analysis project Ga0209979, IMG submission 183114) | Deep subsurface microbial communities from Anholt, Denmark to uncover new lineages of life (NeLLi) - Anholt_01485 metaG (SPAdes) (version 2) | ecosystem: Environmental > Aquatic > Marine > Oceanic...
CACGCAGTCGCCGATTATATAGACCTCAGGGATCACGCCCTCCAGCTCCTGAGACAGCTTGTTATTCGACTGCGCGCCCACTGCCAGGACCACCGTGTCAGCCGGCAGAGAAAATATTTCCCCTCCCCAACCGACAACCACGCTGCTCTGGGTAATCTCCAGCGCTGCGGCATGCACGTATAGCGGGACGCGTAGCTCAATGAGCCGCCGGGCCAGGGTCCGGTAGGTCATCCCCTCAAGCTTGCTCCCATTCTCTCCGAGCCCAGCTAGAGTGACCAGGCTCACCTCTTTTCCCCGCTCCGCCAGCCATATGGACACTTCCATACCGATGAAGCGTCCCCCGATCACTACCACTCTACCCTTCGTCTCCACCTTACCCATTATCACGTCATTTGCCTGAACCACGTGGTTGCTATTAGCCCCCGGTATATTCAATCCCCGAGGCACGGCTCCGGTAGCCACCACCACCGCATCGGGCTTCATCTCCAGCACCCGCTCTTTGGTAACATCGGTACCTAGGGTAACTGGAACCCCGGCCTTATCCAGAGAACGCCTTAAGTATTGGGTGAAAGCGGCAGCTCCGGTAGCCACCACCACCGCATCGGGCTTCATCTCCAATACTTGCTCTTTGGTAACCTCTGTGCCCAGTTTGACCGAGACCCCTGCCTTGTCCAGGGAACGCGTTAGGTAGTCGGTGAAAGCGGCATAGCCTTCCTTCCCCGGCTGGGCGGAGGCGATATTCCACTGCCCCCCAAGCTCTGCGCTCTTATCATAGAGGGACACCTGGTGTCCCCGCTGCGCCATGAGCACCGCTGCCTGCATGCCGGCAATCCCGCCACCAACCACCATCACCCTTTTCGGCGACTCCGCCGGTGGGAAAGGATACTTACCTTCCCGGTACAGTGCAGGGTTTACCGAGCAGGAGCCCTGTCCCGGCTCGACTCTAATACAGTTATTGCAATATACGCACCAGCAGACGTCTTCCCGGCGACCCTCCCGGAGCTTGTTGGGTAATTCGGGGTCGGCAAGAAGGGGGCGACCCATGCCGATAAAGTCCGCCTTGCTATCCCTGATTATCTGCTCTGCCAGTTCCGGACCTATCTTACCCGCGGTGATCACCGGCACTCCCACTGCCTGCTTCACCTTTTCCGCCAGGGGCACCATCGGACCTTCAGGGTAGGCATAGCATGGTATGCTCAATGAAGTCCAAAACTCCAGCCCTGAGGAGATGCTGATCGCATCGGTACCTGCCTCCTCCAGGATAGCCGCCTGGCGCACTACTTCATCAATGGTTATTCCACCTTCAATGTCGTCGCTACCATTGAGCTTTACCACTACCGGAAAATCTTTGCCCGCCTTACGCTTAATCCGCTCCACAATCCTGCGAGCAAAACGGGTCCGGTTCTCCACACTTCCCCCGTACTGGTCTGTGCGGTGATTGGTAACCGGGGACAGGAAGGTGCTTACCAGACAACCATGGCAGGCATGCAGCTCCACGGCATCGGCGCCTGCCTCTTTAGCCCGGCGTGCCGCCTGGGCAAAGTCCTCCACATACCGCTCAATATCCGCTTCCCCGATCTCCTCATAAGGCTTATCACCCACCAGCCAGGACGTTATTGTCGGCACTTTTATAGACATACCTTCAGGAATGAAGCCTCCGAATATGAGAAGCAAGCCATAATGCATCAGCTGGATGGAAACCTTCGCTCCCTGCTCATGGATTACCTCGACAAGCCGGCTTAAGCCCGGAGTGAATTTATCATCATACATTGCCCAGGTGAAAGGGGGTGTCGCGTCGGCGCTAACTAAGGCGCATTGTGTAACTATGAGCCCTGCACCACCCCGCGCCCTCACCCGATAGTAATCAAACATCCTCTCGGTGACATTCCCCTCACCATCAACCAGGACAGTGCCCATGGCGTTCATAATAAGCCTGTTTTCCAGGCGCAGTTTGCCTATATTACCTGGCTGGAATAACGCTGAGAATCCTTGCATTGAGACCCCCTTGTAATTAGTATTTGCTGAGCCATTGGGGACAGCTTGCCAACCCTGATTCGGAAGAAGCAACTTGTGCCTGCGCTACAGTGGTTGCTGGCATCCTGTCCACCATCCCCAGCATAAGCCTACTGTATTCGGCAACATCGGTCGACAACTTCTTTTCTATAAGGTGGATATACTCGCCAAACGCCTTCGGGCTATATAATATCACCCACCCAGGCAATCTGGGACTCAACGGAAATTTCCATTATCGCCGCCCATACCTGTCGGTGAAAGTTACCTCGTCCAGCTTTTTCCTTGTACTTTGGGGGGATTCTGCCGGGCGACCTATGACAATAACGGAAAGGAGCCTCTCATCTTGGGGAATATTGAGCACCTTCTTTGCGCTTTCTTCATACCCGCTGCCGTAGGTCCCAATCCAGCATGCTCCCAGTCCCAGCGAATGAGCCTCAAGAAGCATATTCTGCGTTGCTGCCGCCCCATCCTCAACGGGGTGGTTTGACGCTCTTGGATTTACCACTACCGCAATCCCCAAAGGAGCCTGCGATAGAAATCTCCCCCAGGTGAGTGTGTCCGCCAGCTTTTTCTTCGTCTCCTCGTTCCGTAAGACTATGAACCTCCAAGGCTGACTGTTACTCGCAGATGGAGCCCACCTGCCTGCTTCCAGAATCTTGTTTATTTCCTCTTTGGAGATGGGGTCTGGCTTGTATTCTCTGATACTCCGTCTAGTCTTAATTACTTCAAGAATATCCATAGACACTCACCCTTCAAATCCACCTGGATAAGCCTGGCACAGCAGACTTTGGGCTATTATGCCATGTCGTGCCAGGGATTGGCGAAGGAATGCGAAAATCCAGCTATGAAACCTCAGCTACTCAAAGCCCGAAAGCGATGAAAGGAAATTTTAGTGCCAAGAGTTAAGCGAAATGTTTAGTAAAAAAGTTAAGTAAAATACCGATTTTGCTGGCGTCCCTGGTGGGATTCGAACCCACGGCCCACTGCTTAGAAGGCAGTTGCTCTATCCACTGAGCTACAGGGACTCTTTTGCGCCTGTTCTTTGTCATTTTAGCACCTCCCTGGGGGCACTGACAAGTGAAGTTAGTCGACCTTTTCTGGCTCACCCCATAGCAGAACAATCGTTACTGTGCCATCCTATTGTCAGCGGCGAGGCTAACCTGTCTCCGTCAGCAGCGCTTCCAGGGCCTGGGCATATTTCTGGTAGGTGGCGTCATCGAAGAGAACGAAAACTACCTCCTCCAGGGACTCCTGCTGATGAAGGAAGTCAATGACCGTCTCGAGGGCTACCGCTGCGGCAAGCCCCACCGGGTATCCATAGGCCCCGGTGCTTAGCGATGGGAAGGAGACACCCTTCAGGCCGTTGGCTACTGTTACCCTCAGGCTCTGGCGATAGGCGCTTGCCAGAAGCTCAGGCTCTCCACTTTGACCACCATGCCACACTGGGCCCACTGTGTGGATGACGTGCCTTGTCTTAAGGTTTCCGCCGGTGGTAATCACCGCCTCGCCGGTGGGCAGGCGCCCTTGCCGGGAAACGATTTGCTTGCACTCTTCCAGGATGGCCGGTCCCCCGGCGCGATGGATCGCCCCATCGACCCCGCCACCACCCATCAGGCTGGAGTTGGCTGCATTGACAATGGCATCGGTGCTTTGCCTGGTGATGTCGCCCTGAAGCAATGACAGCTTGGTCTTATTGATCAGCTTTTCTCTCATTTCACTCCTTTTGCCTCTTCGTTCTCTCGCTCCTTCCCGTTAATTTAATAGGAAGAGGGCTCACTGCAACTACAGCGAGCCCTCCAGTAAATGAATTAGAGGCCCATTATGGCAACCCCGACCACACTCCAAGGGGGATAGCCTCCCATGTTATGGGTAAGTCCCAGTTTGGGATTTTTTATTTGACGGTCTCCTGCCTTCCCCTGGAGCTGCTTATATATCTCATATATCATCCTTATTCCCGAAGCGGCAATGGGGTGTCCGAAGCACTTGAGCCCACCATCTGGCTGAATCGGTAGCCCTCCATCGAGGTCGAAGAAACCGGACTCGATATCCTCTCGCACCTTACCCCGGGGGCTGAACTGGAGGTCCTCCATGGTCACCGCCTCGGTGATGGAGAAGCAGTCGTGAACCTCGGCCATGCTTATTTCTTCGCGAGGATTGTTAATCCCCGCCTCTTTGTAGGCCCTGATCCCGCACTGGTAACCCGTCTCCGCATGGGTGTAATCGTAGTCGGTGTACCACATATCCGCGCCGGAGGCGGCAGCTATCTGGAGTGACTTGATGTAGACAGGATCTTCGCGGAATTTCTTGGCGTCCTCGGCGCGTACCAGGATGGCCGCTGCAGAGCCATCGCTGACACCACAACAATCGAAGAGACCCAATGGCCAGGCGATTATAGGGGCATTAATAATATCATCGAGAGATACCACCCGGCGCAGATGGGCCTTGGGGTTGTTCAAGCCATTCTGGTGGCTCTTCCAGGAGACCCTCGCGATCATTCGCTTCCCCTCATCGGGCGATAAGCCGTAACGGGAAAAATACCTGGTAGCCATCATGGCATATACGCCGGGGCCTGACATGTTGGGCATGGTGAGGAACTCTGCTGGAGTTTTGAGGTCAGGAAGGCCACCATAGCCAACGTCCTTTAGCTTCTCGACGCCGACAGCGAGCGCCATGTCACAGCAATTGGAGGCAAGGGCATAGGCTGCGCCCCGCAGCGCCTCTGTGCCACTGGCGCAGGCGTTCTCAACGTGAGTTACCGGTAGGTACGGCAGTTTTAACGTTTGAGATAGCTGCAGACCGGTAAACCCCTGCATCGAATAGAGGGCAGCCCACCAGGCAGCATCTATATCTTTCTTATCAACTCCGGCATCTTCTATACATTCCTTGTAGGCCTCAACCATGAGGTCCTCACCGCTCATATCCCAGCGCTCCCCGAATCTGGTGCAACCCATCCCGATTATGGCGACTTTATCCTTTATCCCTTGTGCCATCTCACAAATTCCTCCTTCTTAAACCCTTGCAGGTACTGCTTTCCACGTATAGCCGGTAACGCCGCGATCATAGTACTTCCGACGGAAAGTACATTCTATTGGCATTCCTACCTCGACTTCGTCTAGGTCACAGTCGGTTAGGTTAAATTGAGCACGCCCACCACCCTCGAAATCGATCACTCCATATAGTTCGGGCGGGTCGGGGGTATAGACCAGATTGTCGCCGGTATAGGTGAAGATGTGCCCTCTTTTATCGGAGAAGCGGTACTCCTCCATCTCATCGACTGCGCCGCAGTCCGGTTTTACACATATGTGCTGGGGTGGAAGCTGGGGCGTACCACAGCGCTTGCACCGCGACCCAACAAGGGCCAAAGCCTTTTTACGATCCCGCCATAATACCGATGATGATGACGGAACCGCCTCTTCACCTCGCCCGGCGATATCTATGGCAAGAACCTGTTTGAAGGTCACATACTTTTCGTAGCTGGGCAGGTCCTTTTTGTTGGCCAAGCTGTTCTTTACACCCTTTCTCCCCTTTATACTTTTAATCTCAGGTGTTACCTCCAAAAGCATGGCATCGCTTCCATTTCCATAGCTGGCGACGATTATTTTGTCCCCCGGCTTGGCATCCTCCAGCGCTGCTACCAGGAGCATCAACGGGTTCGCCGTGCCGGTCAGGCCTACCGCAGTGAACATGTGATCTTGGAGCTGATCGGGCTCAAAGCCTAACTGCTTGCCGATATTAGCGTGAGCGCGAACGTACATACAGGGATAGCAGACCTTAGCTATGTCTTTAGGATTGATGTTGTACTTGTTCATTAGCCCGCTTATGGCTTCAGGGATGAATTTACTGTATCCCTCGTCACGAACCCATCTATCCTCCCAGATGCGGTTGAACCTCTCTCCTTCATGCCTCCAGTGATCCATGAAGTCGTACGATATGGAGTGGCTGCCCTCCAGTGTTGCGATGACTTTTTTATCTCCCAGTAGCAGAGCGGCAGCACCGTCACCGTACATTTCCTCCTGGAAGCTGCCAGCCGGGCCGAGGCGGCAATCGGAGGCACAGAGTAGAATGCTTTTCGCCGATCCCGATTTAATGGTATCACCTGCCGCAAGTAGAGCGGTGGTCCCAGCCTTAACCGAATCGGTGAAATCAGCTGTGCGGATCTCCGGAATAAGGTCAAGCGCGGTAGCGATTATTCCCGCACTCAGCCTTTCCTTATAGGACGCAGTGGTGGTGGCAAAATACAGGCCATCCAGCTTACTCCGATCGATCCCGGTTAAGCAATCCACGCCTGCATTCACCGCCATGCTGAGGCTGTCCTCATCATAATTGCCTACCGCCTTTTCACCTGGCATTATTGTTGCTCGGTTCACAAACCCGATAGACCCATATATAGTCATTCGGTTAATTCGGTACCATGGGAGGTAGGCACCATAAGACGTGATTCCGACCATCTAACACTCCTTTCCTAATTTGATGGGCATTCGCTATTTAAGATAGCGCGTTTCGACAGGACGTGTCAACCGGTCTACGTCCTCACCAGCTCCTTTATCAGGGAGAGCTCGTCCCTTATCAGCCTGGGCATCAGGAAGTTATTCTTGATATGCGCCATACCCTCTTTTCCCAGCTCTTCAGCCACTTCAGGGTGCTCCAGCAGGCAGACTACCTTCTCGGCACACTCCTCCACGGTATCAACCAGGAAGTTGCTAAGCGTGCCAACCATCTGCAGGGGGATGCCGCCCACGTTACCCGCGACCACCGGGGTACCTTTCCACAGGGCCTCAGCTACCACCAAGCCAAAGCCTTCCCTGATGGACTTTTGAATTACCACATCGCTAGCCCTCTGGAAGGCGTTCACCTCCATATTGCCGACACCGTTAAGGTTGCTGAATACGTGGACATCTTGGTATTTGTCGGCCTCCTTGTGGATGGCGGCATAGAGCTCCCAACCCTCCGGGTCATCATTGGCCAGCGAGCCGACGAGCGCCAATTGAAGCCCGGGGACCTTTTCCCTGGCTAGTTTATAAACCTCGATTACCCCAAAGGGGTCTTTCCAGAGGTCAAAGCGCGAGACCTGTATGATGAGCGGTCGGTTGCGGTCAAGGCCGAGGTTATCGATCATGGTGCGGCAAACTTCTGCTTTGGGAAGGGACATATTCTTGGTGCTGAGCGGGTCAATAGCCGGCGGTATGATAGCGATGCGAGGGCCACTGAGGTCAGGGGGCACAAACTTCTCCATGGTAAAGATTGCGGCGTCGTGTTCTTCGACGTGGGGACGCAGGAATTGCCATGTGTCCTTATCGGGCTCTGAACTGTCGATATGGCAACGCCAGATCCACTTGGAGTTTATGCCCTCGCAGAAGTGACGCAGTGCCGCGGGCTGAGGGTCGTTGATCACGAAAACATCGTAGTTGGGGTCCAGCTCCCGGGCATTTCGCTGGTTGTTAGCGAGGTAAGTTCTCTGGGTCTGCTGCTCAAGCAAGGGGTATTCGGCCCCCTGCAGGGCATTATGCAGGGACTTGGTGATGGTGAAGAACCGCCGGTCGCCGCGGATCACCTGCCAGTCGGCGTGGATCCCCAGGCCGCGAACCATTGGAATATAGGAGAAAAGAAGCTCGGCAACCCCGCCACCAAAGGGCGTGGAGTTGATGTGGCAAAGCCGGAGGCCTTTGAGGTCGCGGGCAAGGGCCTCGATCTCACCTATTAGCTCGCTGCCGAGCAGCATGCGGTAATTATTAATGTCCTTGACACCTAGGGAAACCTTTTGTAACATTCTGCTAACTTAGTGATGCAGTATAGCACAGGTCAGTGGCAAGCGATAGCTATAGAGCAAAACTCGCCCCCAGGTAATGATTATGCCAACCTTCTAATCTCGCCGGGATCAGCCAATTTTTCAACGGCTCGTTGCTCTGGGCGACTACCCTGATGTAGTTGTCGGTGAGCCCCACCCAGACTCCGTTATCAACCTCGCGCTCCCAGAGCACAATCATGGTGCGCCCCAGAAACTGCTCCCTAAAACGGTGAGCGCTCTCCCTTGCCAGCTTAAGCATCCGCTCGCTCCGCTCCTTCTTAACCGGCTCATCAATCTTCTCAGGCATCAGCTTGGCGGGAGTGCCTGGTCTTTCCGAATAGGGGAAGACATGAATATTGGCAAAGGCCATCCGCTGGCAGAAGCTGTAGCTCTCCGCGAACTCTTCGTCGGTTTCTCCGGGGAAGCCCACCATAACGTCAGTGGTGATCGCCACATCCGGTATCGCCTCCCCAATCTTAGCCACCGCCTGCTCATAATCCTCCGTCGAGTATCTCCGCCCCATGCGCTGCAGCACCGCATCGCTGCCGCTCTGGAGCGGGAGGTGGAGGTGGCGGCAAAGCCTTTTGGGAAAATCCTGCCACAGGGCGAGAAGCGCGGCGGTGATCTCTTGAGGCTGGAGGGAGGAGAGGCGCAGTCGCTCAACCCCGGTCTCAACGAGGATGTGCTGGATAAGGAGTTCCGGGCTGTTTCTGTAGGAGCCGATTTGGGTCCCGGTCAACACAACCTCACGGTAGCCCCTTTCCACCCTCGCCCTGACCTCTGCCACTGCCTCATCGAGGGGCAAGCTATGCTCGCGCCCCCGGACCAGGGGCACAATGCAGTAGGAGCAGAATTGGCTGCAGCCTTCCTGAACCTTGACCAAACTGCGGGTGCGATGCATTTGGGGTAATAGCGCACTGCTGGTGCTGATCAGCCCCTGCTCCTCTAAAACATCGAGCAGGCGGGCCTTCTCCTCATTGCCGAGGACCATATCAACCCCAGTTACCTGTGCGAGCTCCCCGGGGGCGCGCTCCGCGTAGCACCCGATGGCGATGATGAAGGCGCCGGGGTTTCTGCGTTGCGCCAGTCTGAGGAGATGGCGGGACTTGCGGTCGGCAATATGGGTTACGGTGCAGGTATTGAGGATGTAGATGGCGGCGCCATCTGAAGGAGGGACCACCCGACACCCCCTCTCGGCGAGCTGCCTTGCCAGAGACTCACTCTCTGCCTGATTCAGCTTGCAGCCCAGGGTCTCCAGGGCAACACCATTTTCTGGGTTTACCATCTCCTCATCGTTTCGCAGTCATGATTTTAATTGCTGAAGACCCGCTAGCGCAAGACGGAACCCAAGACATAGTAATCACCACAATCCTACCGTCTTTCAGAAAGCGGGGGTAGAAACACTCTATCTATCTTCCTTTGACTCACGGTCTACTTGTGCTATTATATGGTTTAAGCCTTCCAGGGGTCAAGAAGATATGGCGGCTTTAGTCTGCAACATGATATACTATTACAACATGTACTATATACAACCAGCGGGGGGAGAGCTTTCGTGAGCAATAGAGTCGTGGTCACTGGTATCGGGATGATTAGCCCCGTCGGGCTTGATGTGCCTTCCACGTGGCAGGGGTTGGTCTCAGGCAAATCTGGGGTGGACTACATCACCCAGTTCGACCCTGAACCCTTGGAGACCAAGATCGCCGCCGAGGTAAAGAATTTCGATCCTGCTCAATATATGAACCGCAAGGAGTTCCGACACATGGATCGCTTTGTTCATTTTGCCGTAGTGGCAAGCCTTCAAGCGGTAGAGCAGGCCCACCTAAACATTGATGATACAAATGCCGGGGGGATCGGTGTGGTTATCGGGGTCGGTTTGGGGGGGCTGGACACCCTGTTAAGCCAGTACCAGGTGTTCACTGAGCGGGGGGCCGATAGGGTCAGCCCCTTCCTTATTCCTATGATGCTCGCCGATATGGCTTCGGGTCAGGTGGCAATTCTGTTAAGGGCAAAGGGTCCTAATTTCTGCACCACCTCCTCCTGTGCCAGCAGCTCCGATGCCGTTGGGGAAGCCTTCGAGATCATCAAGCGCGGCGATGCCCAGGCGATGATCACCGGGGGGGCTGAGGCGGTAATAACCCCGCTCGCCGTTGCTGGCTTCAATGCAGCACGGGCCCTCTCCACCAGAAACCATGAGCCGCAAAAGGCCTCCCGCCCCTTCGATGCTGAGCGGGATGGCTTTGTTATGGGGGAGGGGGCGGCGACCCTCATCCTGGAAAGCCTTTCCTTCGCCACGAAGCGGGGCGCCCCGATCCTGGCTGAGATTGTGGGCTACGGTGTTGCCGGGGATGCGTACCATATAACCCAGCCAGCAGATGGGGGTGAGGGGGGGGTGAGGGCAATGAACCTCGCTCTTAAGGAAGCAGGGCTGGAACCTGGAGAGATCGACTACATCAACGCTCATGGCACATCGACTCCCCTAAACGATAAGAATGAGACCATGGCCGTAAAGACTGTCTTTGGAAAGGAAGCCTACCGAATTCCCATCAGCTCTACAAAGTCGATGGTGGGGCACCTGCTGGGCGCGGCGGGAGCTATGGAGGCAGCGATCTGCGTCCTTACCATCCAGCACGGGGTCATTCCCCCGACGATAAATCTCACCTCCCCCGATCCAGATTGCGACCTTGATTATGTTCCCAATACGGCCCGTCAGGCGGTGGTGAATACGGCTTTATCCAACGTCTTTGGCTTTGGGGGGCATAACTCCACCCTAATCCTCCGCAGGTATGGGGAGAAAGCATGAGCCGTAGCCGCTGGCAGATGCCACCTCGCTTCTCGGAAGCGCAGCTCTCCAGGATTTCTCGAAAAAGCCTTCCCCCATTAATAGCTCAGCTCCTATACAATCGGGGCATCACCGACCCAGCACAGATTGAATCCTTTCTCAATGCAGATGAGCGCCTGCTTAATGACCCCTTCCTACTCCCCGATATGGATAAAGCGATAGCCAGGATCTACCGCGGTTTGCTCTCCGGGGAGGCTATTGCTATATATGGGGACTTCGATGCCGACGGCATCACGGCCACCACTCTTCTCATTGAGGGGCTATCCTCCCTTGGTGGAAAGGCGGTTCCCTATATTCCCCACCGCACTGAGGAGGGCTACGGCATTAACGATGCTGCCTTAATGCGCCTATCCCAGCAAGGGGTTAGTTTAGTGGTCACGGTGGATTGCGGCATCAGCGCTGCCCCTGAGGTGGCGAGGGCGCAGCAGATGGGGCTTGACATCGTGATAACCGACCACCACACTGTCCCTCCCCAAATCCCACCGGCCATCGCGGTGGTCAATCCGAAGCGGGCCGACTCCCGTTATCCCTTCCCGGAGCTCGCCGGCGTGGGCGTGGCCTTCAAAATACTCCAGGCACTTCTTCGTTATTTGGGCAAGGACAGCGATATGGCGGACCTTTTAGATCTAGTGGCTCTGGGAACGGTGGCTGACATGGTTTCCCTACTCGGCGAGAACCGCTACCTGGTGAAGCGCGGCATTGAGATGTTACACACTACTAAGCGGCCGGGATTGAGGGAGCTGGCCAGGTGCGCTGGCGTGCCCCTTACCGGCATTGACTCGGAGATCATCTCCTGGGTCATAGCACCTCGCCTCAACGCAGCGGGGCGGCTGGACCACGCCGGCATAGGCTATAATCTATTATCGACCAGCTCCTCAGAGGAGGCCCAGAGGCTTGCCAGTCTCCTGGAGAGGAGAAATGCCCAGCGGCAAAGGCTTACCGAGGAAATGCTGGTCAAGGCAAGGGAGCAGATAATTGCCACCGGCATCGATTTCCCCCTTCTTATGGTTGGTGGCGAGGACTTCCATAGTGGGGTGGTGGGGGTTGTTGCCGGCAGGTTAGTGGATGAGTTCTGCCGTCCCGTAATCGTCTTGGAGCGGGGCAAGCAGTGGAGCCGTGGCAGCGCTCGCAGCATCCCCAATTTCGACATCATCGCTGCCCTGAGCGATTGCAGCGATCTCCTCTCTCGATTTGGCGGGCATCCCATGGCAGCAGGGTTCGTCGTAGCTACCGAAAACCTGGATCAGCTTCAGCAACGACTGGTTCAGATTGCCTCAAACCAGCTGGCCTCTTTCGACCTCCGCTCCGTGATCTCCATCGATGCCGAGGTCTCCCTCTCCTCCCTTGGCGGGGACACCTTCAAAATGATGCAGCAGCTCGCCCCCTTCGGACGTGCCAACCCTGTCCCGATATTCATTGCTCGGGATGTAAAGGTGGAGCAGTATCGTAGCGTGGGTGGTGGGGGGGATCACCTGAAGCTAAAGCTAAGGGATGATGGGGTAGCCTGGAACGCTATTGGCTTCAGGATGGGCCAGCTTATCGGCGAGGTCACCCCTCGGCTAGACATCGTCTTCAGCCTCGGGGTCGATATGTGGGGTGGTGGGGAGACGCTTCAGCTAAACATCCTCGATTTCGCCCCCACGGCCTAGTGCCCTCGCCTGCCTCATCCTGTAGATGAGCAGGGGGACACAAACCGCCAGCACGATTAGGGCGATGAAATGGGGCGCATGCAGCAGGTCACCCACATTTATCTGATTCGGCGTCACCGCCCGGGTGAACTCGATGAAGAAACGCCCAAAGGAATATAGGGAAAGGTAAAGGAGAAATAGCGAGCCATCTGGTTTCAGCCGCCCTCTTAGCCGCCAGAGCACAGCGAAAACTAAGAGGTCCCATATAATCTCATAGACCGGCGAGGGATGGGTGGGCACTCCTATTGGGGCGTAGGCATCGGGATGGGTATAGACAAAAGCCCACGGCCATGAAGTCGGCGTCCCATAGGCATCGCCATTTATGGTGCAACCGATCCTCCCCACAGCCTGGGCCAGGAGCAGCGCCGGAGCAACGGCATCGGCTAGGCGCCCCACCTGTGGATGGGTTATCCTGGCATATATGAAAACGGCCAGCGTTCCCCCCAGGATCGCCCCGAGAATGGATAATCCGCTAAAGAATTGGGTAAATATCTGCGCGGGGTGGCTAATATAGGTGCTCCCCAGGTAGTCTATGACGTGGAACAGCCTGGCCCCGATAATACCGCCAATGATGGCCCAGGGCGCAGCACCATAGATAACCTCCCTCTTGATCCCCGCTCCTTTAGCAAACCACAGGGATGCTCCGACCCCTACGATGACAGCGAGGACGACCATGATCCCGTGCCAGCCTATCTCGAAGGAGCCTATGCTGAAGAGGAGGGGGTCTATACCTATTTCAATTGACATCTTCCAGCATTCTACGGTGGTGTTATTACTCATGTCAAGGAATTGTGCCGTCCACATGCACATCACCACCTCTCCGTTTTACTGCAAGCAGAAGCCCTGAGCGGGGCGAGAAATTTACCGCCCCAAGTGTCACCCATCTATCTGTGAGGAATCAGGAAGAGGTCTCGCCGATTTCTAATGCACTTTTAGCAGGATTATGTTAAAATGGTATAATTCCAGGTTGATAAAGGAGATAGGGATGGGAGAGGAAATCCAGAGCTTTTTGAATCATCTCTCACTAGAAAAAGGCTTCTCCGGTAACACCATCGATGCTTACAGAAATGACCTTAATCAGCTTGCCAGTTTCGTGGCAGAAACGGCCAGGTACCAGGGCGAAAACCCTGAGTGGTCTACCGTCGATCGTAATCTTCTCATCAGTTACATACTCGATTTAAAGGAGAGAAACTATGCCTCGGCTACCGTGGCTCGCAAGGTTGCTGCGGTAAAATCCTTTTTCGGCTTCCTGGTTGCTGATGGCATCCTCAGCAGCGACCCCACAGAGAACCTCAGCTCGCCTAAGGTGGGCAAATCCTTGCCTAAACCACTCTCCGCTGCTGAGGTGGAAGCGCTGCTGGCAGAGCCAGCTAAAGATTCCACACCCGAGGCAAAACGGGATGTGGCGATGATTGAACTGCTTTACGCCAGTGGCATGAGAGTATCGGAGCTTGTCTCACTGAACACGGGGGATGTGAACCTGGAGGCGGGCTTTGTACGCTGCCTGGGAAAGGGATCCAAGGAGCGGATAATTCCCATTCACCAGCAGGCAGTCAAGGCCGTCGATGAATATATGGTGGCGGCTCGCCCCAGGCTGCTGCGCGATGAAGAAGAGGAGGCCTTATGCTTGAATCGTCGTGGGGAGCGCCTCACCAGGCAGGGATTTTGGCTTATCCTGAAGGCCCATGCTAAAGCGGCGGGCATAAAAAGAGCGGTTACCCCCCATACCCTGAGGCATAGCTTTGCCACTCATATCTTGAGCGGCGGAGCCGACCTGAGGGCGGTTCAGGAGCTATTGGGGCATGCTAATATCTCCTCAACGCAGATCTATACCCATCTTACCAGTGAGCATGTACGCCAGGCCTATGAAAAGGCACACCCCAGAGCTTGAGACTAATACGTGACTTAGACTGAGGCATAAGATATAAAAGGGAAAGCGCAGGCTTCTATATGTTGCAACCGAAAAGGGCGAAAAGGTGAAAACGGAGTTCGTTTCGGGGATGTTGATTGGTGTAAGAGACGGGCCGATCATTGTTATTGAAGTAATGGGGCGAGAAAAAAAGTTTCCGTTGGACTGTGATGTGAGCATAGGGTGGGCGTTCTCTCGTATGAATACAGGGGTTGTATGCGTCGTGGAGGATGGTAGGGTTATCAGGGTGGAGTAAAAGATGGCTAAGAAATCACATCGCGTCGCCTCGAGGCAGGCGGCGGTCAGCAAGGAGAGAAAGCAGAAGAAGAGGTCGCAGGCCTCCCAGAGGCACCCCATGCCCGCTGGCGCTCCCGCTGCGCCCTCAACAATGGCCACTCCTGAGCCTGCCCCTGAGACTGCCACCTCGCCCTCAACTGTGGCTACCCCTGAGCCTTCCACTGCCACTTCAGTGACCAGGCCTGCTTCAACGCGACAGGCGGTCCCCCGCTATCAATATGTTATGGCAGATTTGCGGAAGATCGCCCTGATCGCCGGGACCATGCTTGTTATCCTCATCGTGATCGCCTTTGTGCTGGGATAGGACGCCATGGAAGCGAGGCGCTTCGAGGAGCAGCTAAAGGCATTGCCCCAGAAGCCTGGCGTTTATCTCTTTAGAGACACCTCGGGCAATGTGCTTTATGTGGGAAAGGCCGCCAATCTCCATAGTCGGGTAAGAAGCTATTTTGGCGCTCCCGACACGCTCTCCCCAAAGCTGCGGAGGATGGTGGCTCGGCTGAGCGACTTCGAATTCCTCGTTACCGATTCGGAACAGGAAGCGCTCATCCTGGAGTGCAACCTGATCAAGAAGCACCGACCCCGCTACAATGTACGCCTCAAGGACGATAAGACCTACCCCTATCTCAAGATCAATGTCCAGGACGAATGGGCCAGGGTCTATGTTACCAGGCGCGTGGATAAAGACGGCAGCCGCTACTTCGGACCCTTCGCCAGCGCTAGCTCCGTCAGAAAGACCCTTGACCTGTTAAAGAAGCTCTTCCCCTTCCGCTCCTGTAAAAGGGCGATCAGCGGGATCGACCGCAGACCCTGTCTGGAGTATGACATTCACCGCTGCGCCGGCCCCTGCATTGGAGCTATATCGAAGGATGAATATCGCGAGATTATTAATCAGGTGGTCATGTTTTTGGAGGGAAGGCAGGAGAGCGTGGTGAAGGAACTGGAGCGAAAAATGGCGGGGGCATCGGAGCGGCTGGAGTTCGAGCGTGCTGCGGTGCTGCGCGACCAGATCCGTGCTGTGGAAATGGTCACCGAGCACCAGAAGATCTCTTCGACTAAGAGAGGCGATCAGGATGTCATCGCCCTAGCCCAGAGTAAAGATCAGGCCTATGTGGAGGTCTTCTTCATACGGAGTGGCCGGCTCATCGAGCGGGACCACTTCATGGTGCAGGGGGCTCAGGATGAGGAGCCGGGGCAGATCATGACCGGCTTCCTGAACCAGTTTTACGACTCGGCGACCTATATCCCGCATGTCATCCTGCTTCAGCACCTCCCCGATGACATTCTGGTACTGGAGAGGTGGCTGGAGAGCAAGCGGGGGGCACGAGTCAATTTACTGGTGCCGCAGCGTGGAGAGAAGCGGAGGCTGGTGGAAATGGTGGCAGAGAACGCCCGACAGGGTCTGGAGCAGCTCAGGGTGAAGCGGCTCGCCGACCCGGAGACCACCGCTGCTGCCCTCGGGGAGCTGAGAGACGCCCTTCACCTGCCTCACGCTCCACAGCGAGTGGAGTGCTACGACATTTCAGACATTCGGGGGACATCGGCGGTGGGCAGTATGGTCGTTTTCCAGGAGGGGCAGCCCATGAAAGCGCACTACCGCCGCTTTCGTATTAAGACGGTGGCAGGCACCGACGACTACGCCATGATCCGGGAGGTCTTGAGGCGGCGCTTCAAGAGAGCCGAAGGGTTTAAGCGCCCCGATAAATCGGGGTGGACCATAGTCCCCGACCTGGTGCTTATCGATGGCGGTAAGGGGCACCTTAGTGCCGCCCGCGATGCGATGAGTGAGATGGGGGTAGACTTCATCCCCGTTGCCAGTATCGCCAAGGAGAACGAGGAGCTATTCCGCCCTGACATCGCTGTGCCTATAATCCTCGCCCGCGCCTCGCCGGCTTTATACCTGGTGCAGCGAATTCGTGATGAGGCGCACCGCTTTGCCTTGGGTTATCACCGCAGGGTACGCCGCCGTGAGGCGACGGCCTCAGCGCTGGACAACGTCCCCGGGATCGGCCCTAAGCGGAAGCGGGCGCTGTTGCGAAAATTTGGCTCGGTTAAGGCGATTAGAGAAGCCGACATCGACGAGATTGCGGCGGTGATGGGCATGACACGCTCCCTGGCGCAAAGGGTGAAGGAGCATTTGTAGATTTGATTGACTTTCCCCCGTAATTCCTCAAGGACTACATTCCATTTTACTTCCAAGCATTTGTTAGCGTATTTGGATAAATATCTCCAATATAAGCTATTGACAATAGGAATTTAATGAATTATAATTATCACAAGGTGCTAGAAGACTATTGGAGGGAGAATAATGGAGGAAATCGAGGGAGCCTTGGTAGACATTCAAGAGCTCAGTAAAGAGATAATGAAAACCGTATTGGGCCCATATGTACAGTTCGACCCCAATAAGCAAGAGTTTATCTTTACAGAGAGGTGGGCGAAGCTCGAAAATAATCTGAAAATATTGACCTATCTAATTGGCAGGAAGGGAATGGTCGCGCAGGGTCATCTTTCAGATGAGGAGCCTGTAGCACACAAAGCTATTGGCACACAAACGCAACTGCCTCGTGGGAGCGTAGGATATACCGTCAAGATGCTATATGATGGCAAGCTTATTGATAAGACCGATACGGGAAAATATTACGTTACTAATGCCAAGCTCTTAATAGTCAAGGGCATGATTGAAAGGGCGATTGAACAGGCTCAACCTATTGGAAAGTCAATGGAAAAGAAAAGAAAGGTCAGGAAAAGGGCGGGGAGGAAGGCAAGTTAGATGGATAAGCAGCAGGTCACTGAGAAGTTCAATATGGCAAGAGAATTAGTGAGTGGCATTGATGAGCCATTCCGAGACCTCGCGTTGGAGGTGATTTTCCGCTGGTTGCTTGATCAAGAGCTCATCGGTGTTCATCCACTAAGAGAGGCAGGGGGGGCGCGCGTAAGACCAACAATGCAGATTAATGAGTTCCTAGCATCGAAAAAGTTAAAATCGCACACAGATAAGGTGTTGGCCATCGCCTATCACTATCTACATGCGAAAGGTAAGCCGGTTACAAGCCCCGAAATCGAAGAAGCATATATCACTAGCCGACTCGCGCGCCCCCAAAATCTATCTGATGTGGTAGCTAAGTGTATTAGGAGGGGTTATCTTGTCGGTAGCAGGGAACAAAAGGAAGGTCAGAAAGCGTGGCATATAACTCCAACGGGTGAGAAATATGTGGAGGAGAAACCAAGTTAGGCAAAAACCACTGTAGGGTATCAGACTTGAGTAAAGAGAGCCAACACATACTTTTTGACATTAGAAAGCAGCTTATTTCTGCTCTAGACTCTCAGCTTGTCGATGCACTACTTAAAACATACAACGAGCTGAAGAATCAGTATTACTTGGGTAAATACAAGCCTAGTGAGTTAGAAGGTGCTCATTTCGCCGAAGTGGTCATTAGAATTTTAGAATATGTAACAACTAAAGCATACACGCCTCTAGGTAGTCCCCTTCCGAGGTTTGATGTGAGGGAAGTAGAGAAATACTCGCAGCTTCCTAGTACCAATTTTCCCGATTCTATCCGAATACACATACCAAGAGCCATTTTATCCATCTACGGGATACGGCATCGCAGAGGTGTTGGGCATGTCGGAGGTGACATAAATCCTAATTTGCCAGATTCATCTCTAATAGTGGCTACTTGCGACTGGATTGTCACGGAGCTTATCAGGCTTTATTACACTTCATCGCTTAAAGAGGCACAAAAGCATGTGGATGCTATTGTTGCTCGAAAAGTCCCACTGATCCAGGAATTTGATGGTTTTCTAAAGGTTCTTGACCCTACTATTTCGATAGCTGATAAAGCGCTTATGCTACTTTATCGCAAAGGTGTAGAGGGAGCCTTTTTCAATGAATTAGTTGCATGGATCAAGACGAGATCGTCATACTTAGACAGGGTTCTCCAAAAACTGGATGATGAGGCCAAGGTTCACTACACCGGAGGTAGATGTTTAATAACACGCTTGGGCGAGGCCTATGTGGAGACTAACATCATGTTGCACATCGACTTTTCATCAGCGTCTGCGCGTTCTTGATAGCAAAGCCCTCGGCATGGTTGTTGGATTAGGTGTAGACTGTGCCTAGATCCTTTGCCAGCCTCAATTATGAGCCAGCCCTGGTATCGATATCAGTTCCTTAGCTCGGCTTCTTCATCACCCACTCTTCAAAGCTGCGGGTATAGCTTGCATATTTTATCTTCCACAAGCCCTTTTCTTTAACGTATTCCTCGTTATAGTGGGCCCAGCCCGTCATCGTTGAGTTTGGCTGTATCACTACATAGTCATGTAGTTTCCATATACCCCTGGCTTCTGTATCACTGACTATTTCAATCTCGGGAGTGTGGCACTCGTGAGAGGTGATAAAAATGTCTTGCCCCAGGCTACCTTTCAAGAACTCGAGAATTGCATTTCTACCCTCGAAGTGCATGTTTTCCCCATAATCAGCTACTGCATCCTCGACAAAGCACTCTTCCATTTCGTTCCAGAGATTCAAGTCAAGACAGCGGAGGTACTTACCTTTGAGGTTTTTGATAGCCTCAATATCCTCCAAAACTCTGATTCTTTTTTCCAGTTCCGTTAGCTCAGCCATGATAACAACCCTCCTTTAAAATTTACTTAGCTGACCCGGGAGCTCCGCATCCGTTCGGCATCCCGGATGATGGTATCGATTAGCTCCTTGACGCTCATCACCCTGTCGATGACCCCCACCGCCAGCGAGCCACCGGCTATCCTCAGGATCAAATCAAGATCAAACTCGCTCTCCCAATCTATTTCACCGACCTCGGATTGCTTGAACATTATCTGTTCCAGGTGTTGAAGCCACTGGTCTATGGGCATATTGCCCCGTTCCCCCATTATCTTTTCGTAATCCTCGGGTGTCGGCGGGGTCAGGGCGCGCTCTCGGTATTCCTTATCCCAGGGCTTTGCCTCCACTAGCTGCTGCTTGAAACGCGCTGATACAGGGCACTCCTCGGTAGCCAGGAAGCGGGTGCCCATGTAGATGCCCTCTGCCCCCATGGCCAGGGCGGCAAGAAAGCCACGGGCGTCGCCAATGCCGCCGGCGGCGATCAGTGGCACCTTCATCTGCCTGACGGCGGTGGTGATGCTGATCAAGGTGGGGAGCTGAAAGATGCTCTTGAAGGCGGTGCCCTCCAGGCCCACGATGACAACGGCATCGGCCCCCTGGCGCTCGGCAGCCAGGGCATGCTGAACCGTGGCCACCTTGTGCACCCACTTCAGTCCGGCCTCGTGTATACGCTTGCCGTGATTATCGGCGCGGTATGCAGATGTGAAGATCACTGGCACCCTCTCCTCGATTGACACCTCCCGCATCTCTTCGATGTGGGGGCAGAGCCCCACCGAGAGGTTGACCCCGAAGGGCTTATCTGTCATGGAGCGCGCCTTTCTGATGTCCTCCCTCAGCCTTTCTGGAGTGCGCCAGGCGCTGGCGGTAATGATGCCAAATCCCCCTGCTTGGGAAACGGGGGCAGCCAGGGCTGAGGTGCCAAACCCACCGAAGGCCCCCTGGATTATGGGGTATTTGCTGCCCAGCAGTTCGGTCACCCTGGTTTTCCAGTTCATATGTTTGCTACGCCTGCATTATCTCAGGCAATACATTCGCCGTCAACGGCTTTTCATAGGCCCCAAAAAATGGCACTGACCTTGAGACTCAAACACTGAGCCTGAAAGCTGCAGGAAAATATTTTTGTACAAATGGGACTGCTTCGTTTTAGGAATTGTAATAACAATTGCCTTCATCAACTTAATATAATATGCTATTGCCAATGAAACAAGCACGTACAGAGGAGATGGTCGAATGGATAACAACCACCCGGATGAGGCCGCTCAGCTACTCAAAGCGTTCTTACAGCCGTGGCATACAGCAGTAGAAGATCCAGCAGAAGCCCAAAAGAAGGTGCTGAGGAATCTTTTGGAAAGTTACTCTAAGACCGAATACGGAGAACAGCACGGGGCAGCGCAAATAGAGACTATTGATGAATACCGTCGTGCGTTTCCGGTGGTTACCTATGAGGATTGCAAGCCACTCATTAAGCGGGTGATGGCTGGGGAGGTGAGGCTGCTGCTAAGTGAAGAACCGCTTGCCTGGGCTATCACCCGGGGCACGACCAAAGGCGAGTCCAAGTTCATACCCATGACTCTCACCGATATAGGCATGAGAGTTCACGCCGGGCGGGCTATGATGAATCATGTATTCACCAGTGGCCGCTATGACCTGTTTCAGGGAGCAAATCTTAACCTGAACTTCCCCTCGGTAGTGGGTAAGGTGCAGGTGGGGGATAAGGAGTTGGAATACGGCTACAGCTCAGGCATATACTTGAAGCATGTATCGGCATCCACACCCATCCGCTCGGTTCCAACACAGGACGAAATTGACTCGCTGGGTGGGGGTAAGTCCATACGCGACTGGGAGGCTCGTTTCGAATTGGCCTATGAGAAATGTAAAGATCAAAACGTCACGCTGGTGGGTGGCGTGGCGCCAACGGCCATTCACTTCGGTCGCTACCTTCGCCGCGCTCACGGGGTCTATCCCAAGGATCTGTGGCAGGTACGTATCATGACCTTGGGCAGCGTGCCTGGTATCAACACCCGTTACGAGCCCTCGCTACGAGCCCTCTACGGGCCAGTCGTCATTCGCGAGATTTACGGTGCTACCGAGGGAATGTTCGGCCAGCAGAGAGACGACCGCCGGGCATGGGTACCTAACTATGACCTATTCTTCTTCGAGGTGCAGACCCGCTCGGGCATCAAGCTGCTGCACGAAATGAAGCCTGGGGAGATGGGTAGTCTCATCGTCTCAACGCCCATCCTGCCCCGCTACAAGATTGGTGATTTGATACGTGCCTTCCGTGTCCCCTACTTCCGCTGTATTGGCCGCGATCGCTGGTGGACCCCTTTGGACTATGCCTGGGGCGAGTTTATGACTTTCAACCTCGGCCGGCTATAGCGTTCGAGGATGAAGGTCAACTGCAACGCAGCATCTCCCTTGATAGAATGCCATCGCACATGCCAATCAGCGCCGTCGGAAGAACGCACTTATCAATATTATGGAAGCGAGGACAAGCAGTATTACTACCCAAACCCAGCCTGCACCTACCAGACTACCCAAACCGATACCCAGCAGGATGAATCCGAGTATCAGGACGCCTATTACCGGCCGTCGGTGCTCTGGTTTAAGAAGGCGAATAAGCGTCCCAAGCAACACAATTGCCCCAGCCCCGGCAAAGAAAACAGCCCAGCCTTCCCACCAGCTGAAGTTCTCTTTGTAATCCGTGGTTTCTGCCAGTATTACCAGCGCACCCCATATGAGAATCGCTGCCCAGACTAAGGCATTGCCTCGGTCTCGTCGCCACTTCTCTTCTTTCTCTCCCTTTTTCTCCTCTTCTTTCTCCTCTTTCTCTTCTTTTTTCTCGTCACGCCGTCTTTCAGACATATTCCCTCCTTTAGAATGCCAGTATTTCCAGCACTCCACATTATGAAATTCTATTAAATGTGTCAGACTCTAGGTCGGGTGCAAGTACAGTGCGTCACAAACACGTCTGGCATGACACAAATTAGGGCATAATAATGCCACAATTTGCCTTTGTCAATATGTCTGGACCAATCGTTCTGACGAATTGTTGGATAGCGTTCCGATTAAAAGGGTATTTCCTGTGTCGAGTTTGTAATCGCGTGTCGATAGATGGGGGCTCGGCCTTCCCAGAAAGGCTGACTTACCGTGGAATGAGTCTTAGCCCAGCTTGCCTGCCAGCGTCTGCGCATTCTTTATGGCAAAGCCCTCGGCATCGTTGTTGAAGTAGATGTAGACTGCATCTAAATCCTTCGCCAGCCCCGAGATACTCCGCGCCCACTCCTCCAGCTCCTCATCGGAGTAGCAGCTAAAGTAGAGCCCGGTTGAGCCATGAAAGCGGATGTAGGCGAAATCCGCCGTCGCTAGAAGCGGGCAGGGAAGACCGGGCATATCAAAGACGCAGAAGCCTATATTGTGGCGCCGCAATCTGTCGAACACCCCTTTATCGAGCCAGGACTGGTGGCGAAACTCGATGACGTGGCGAAGCCCTTTCGGCAATAGGGAGAGGAAGCTTTCCAGCCGCTCATCGTTGCGGTGCATGTTCGGCGGGAGCTGATAGAGAAGCGGGCCCAGCTTTTCATTAAGATGTCGCGCCCGCTCAAGGAAGGTCTCTATCGGCTCGGCGACATCCTTCAGCCTCTTGATATGAGTGATGAAACGGCTTACTTTGACAGCGTAGCGGAAGCCCTCCGGCGAGGTAGCGCGCCAGTTCGAAAAGGCCTGCTCCGAGGGCAGGCGGTAGAAGCTGTTGTTGAGCTCTACCGTGGAGAAATACCCGGTGTAAAACTCCAGCCACTTCGACTGGGGTAGCTTTGGCGGATAGAAAACATCCCGCCAGTGGGAGTAGACCCAGCCGCTTGTCCCGATGTAATACTTTGCTCCCATCCCTCACCCCCGGTACCGGGTCCTGTCTCAGGCTACCTTCATCCCGCCCATGCCTAGGTTATAGATCTCTTCCGCCTTCACTTTCACCGCCGCCTTGGGTGGAGTCGTAGATTTAAGCATCTCCGCCAGCTTCTTGGCACCCTCGTAGAGTTCTCCCTCGGTTATAAACTCCGCCGTGCCCACAAAGCGGTAGCCTTGCAGCGAGCCCCTGTCCGCCACAGCGATAGCCACCTTGGGATTCTTCTGTAGGTTTTCACAGGTGCGACCGCCCACCAATTCATAGAACACGATGTGCTCATTGTCCAGCACATGGGTGCTGCCCTTGGTGCCAATGTTGGGCACCCCATCGGGGCTAGCGGTGGCGACAAACGCCTGCTGGCTGCCCACCATGGCCTTCATCTCCTCGGTCAACTTCGCCATTTTACCCCTCCTTTCCTTGGCTGTCATCAATCAGGCTGATTATATCCACTCCGCGGCTTGCTATCAACCTTGATGTCATGTTGCGTTTGTGGTAGATTTCGGGATGAGGGGAGTAAAGCTCAGGTCGATGCTGGGTCTGGAAATGGATCGCGAGAGGCTAATCGAACACCTGCGTCGCGAGATCGATGATGAGCGGGTGCTTGACGCGATGGCGCGGGTGCGGCGGGAGCTTTTCGTGCCCAGCTTAAGTCGCCGCTTCGCCTATGAGGATCGACCCTTGCCTATCGGGGAGGATCAAACCATCTCCCAGCCCTTCATTGTAGCACTGATGACCCAGGCGCTGGTTCTTACCGGGACGGAGAAGGTTCTGGAGCTAGGCACGGGGAGCGGGTATCAGGCGGCGATCCTTGCCGAGCTGGCACGACAGGTAATTACTGTGGAACGACTGCAAAAACTTGCCCAGACATCTAGACGCACCCTGAAGAAGTTGGGCTATATTAATATAGAGGTTCATCTCGCCACAAGAACCCTGGGCTGGCCCGCTGCGGCACCCTATGACGCAATTATGGTAACCGCCGCTGCGCCCAGGATTCCCCAGGGGCTTCTAGAGCAGCTCATTGTGGGCGGTAGGCTGGTGATCCCGGTGGGCTCCCGCTGGGAGCAGGACCTCTTGCAGGTGATCAGGCAGAGGGAGGGGATGACGGTCAAGAATTTGACCCATTGCCGCTTTGTCCCCCTCATCGGGGAGGAGGCCTGGAGCGAGGAGTAGGAATCTGTCCACGCCACCTAACCGGCCTTCTTCGCCTTGAGCCGATCGATAAGCTGGGAGGCTTCCTGCTTGGTAAGCTCAGCGGGGAGTCGGCCGTAGGCTTTCTTGGCGTGCTGGTTCATCTGCTCCTGGCTGAGGTCATGCTCCTCCTGGGCGATGGTATAAATCGCCTTAATCTGCGCCGCTGTCGCCAGGTATCGTTTCCCATGGGCGTCCACAGGCGTATCATGCTTTTCGTAAAAGTCGAAGTCGCTGCAGAACTGCGTGCCATAGCCCAATGCGGCGCAAGCTCGCCCCAGCGCCTTTGTCTCCGCCTTCTCGATGTAGTCGCCAAAGTCACCCACCGTTTCGCTGCCCCAACCGGTGGCCTCCCCGCCCTCGGGGAGGGTGATCCGCGCCTTAAAAAGGGCCATGCCCCCTTCGTGCCTCTCAAGCTCAGTGACAATCACCGCATCGGGGTGCTCGGTGCGCAGCCACAGGAGACGCCACTTCACCTCAAGGTAATCACTCCCATTTAGCTTCGTAAGATACCTGCTCGCCTGAAAAGTTTTTTCGCCTTTTTCGCTCATTTCGCATCTATTGGTGGAACATATGTTCTATTATAAATCCCTTTTTTACAGTTGTCAATAGTTTTCCTGAAGCCTTACCGGCAATGACAGCACGGAGTGCTACCCGGAAAAGCAGGCGTGGTGGGCGATGTGTGACTTATCATGTGGGCGAGTACAAATCCTTGCCACAGTTTATAAAGATTGCTATACTAGCCACGGAATGGACTACGAAACGATTATCGGGCTTGAGGTCCATGCTCAGCTCTTGACCAAGAGCAAGATGTTCTGCCGCTGTGGCGCGGACTATATAAACGCAGCCCCCAACAACCGTGTCTGCCCGGTCTGCCTGGGGATGCCTGGCGTCCTCCCCGTCATCAACCAGCAGGCGCTAGAATATGCGGTGATGACTGCACTGGCGCTAAACTGCGCCATCCCCGAATATGCCAAGTTCGACCGAAAGAACTACCCCTACCCCGACTTGATGAAAGGCTATCAAATCTCCCAGTACGATTCACCTTTGGGTATTAACGGTTGGATAGATATCGAGGTTGGAGAGGGGGAAGAGCAAAGAAAGCGGAAAAGGAGAATCGGTATCACTCGAGTCCATCTTGAGGAGGACGCCGCAAAGCTAATCCATCACACCACCGCGGAGGAGGAATCCTATAGCCTGGTGGACGTTAATCGTGCCGGGACGCCCCTGATGGAGATCGTGAGTGAGCCTGATATGCGCTCTCCAGAGGAGGCGCGTCAGTATCTGGTGAAGCTGCGCTCTATCCTACAGTTCCTCGGCGTATCTAGCGGGAATATGGAGGAGGGGAGCTTCAGGTGCGACGCCAATATCAGCATCCGCTCCGCAGGCAGCACCGATTCGGTTAAGGTTGAGGTCAAGAACATGAATAGCTTCAAGGCGGTCTATCGTGCTCTGGCATATGAGGAGGAGCGGCAGCGGAAGGCGATCGAAACGGGCGAGCGCCTCATCCAGGAGACCAGGGGTTGGGTTGAGGATCGGGGGGTCACAGTATCGCAGCGGAGTAAAGAGTATGCTCACGATTATCGATATTTCCCTGAGCCCGATCTACCACCAATGGTGTTCAGTCGTCAGTGGGTGGCGGAACTCAGCACGCACCTACCAGAGCTTCCCGAAGCAAGGCGAGATAGATTCATCGATGATTACGGCCTGTCTCACTACGACGCCAGCTTGCTAACCGCCTCCAAAGCAATGGCTGACTATTTCGAAGCCAGCGTGAGACTGAATACGAAGGCCCCGGTTGAGAAAAGGGCGAAAATAGTGAGCAACTGGCTTTTGGGCGAGTTCACTAGGCTGCTCCATGCTATGGACACCGAGATCGATGATGCCAAGGTTACTCCGGAGCTTCTGGTGGAGATGCTGGGGCTCATCGATGAGGGCACGCTCAGCGGCGCTGCCGCGAAGACGGTTTTTGAGGAGATGTTTGCTAGTGGCAGGCGGGCCGGTGAGATTATCACTGAGCGAGGGCTCGCACAGATGAGCGATGCTCAGGAGATAGCGGGGGTTGTGGCCCAGGTGATCGCCACCAATAGTCAGGCGGTGGCGGACTTCAAGGGGGGGAAGGAGCAGGCACTAACCTTCTTGGTAGGGCAGGTGATGAGGGAGACAAAGGGGCGGGCTAATCCTGCTGAGGTAAATAGACTCTTAAAGGAGAAACTGGAGGGCTAATAATGCAGACCTATCTCAATATCGCCCAAATTATATTAGCTGTTGTACTGATAGTCGTCTTCCTGCTTCAGGTGAGGGGGGGAGGTTTGGGGGGCATCTTCGGTCAGCAGACGGGTATGTATCGCACCAAACGGGGAGTCGAAAGGACCATGTTCCGCTTCACTATTGCCCTGGTGTTGATCTTCGTCGTCATCTCGATATTCGCGGTTGTGGCTGTCGATTAGCATTATGGCTATTATTACACTGACCACCGACTTTAGCACCGATGATCCCTATGTGGCAGCGATGAAGGGGGTGATCCTTAGCATCAATCCCGATGCTAATATCGTCGACATCTGCCATACCATCAAGCCACAGAATATCGCTCAGGCTGCCTATATCTTGAGTACCACCTATCACTACTTCCCCAAGGACGCTATTCATATCGTGGTGGTTGACCCCGGGGTGGGCACGGAGCGGCAGGCAGTACTGCTTATCACTCCTCATGGCTTCTTCCTTGGCCCCGATAACGGCGTGCTGAGCTATGTAGCGGAGGAAGCCTTACCCGAGCTTGAGACGATCGCCCTGACCAATCCCCGCTTCTGGCTCTCCCCAGTTAGCAACACCTTTCACGGTCGCGACGTCTTCGCCCCTGTTGCCGCCCATCTCTCCCTGGGCATGCCTCCACACGAGTTTGGCGACCTGATTCCCTCCCTCGCTACCTTACCCATCCCCAGGCCTCAAATTGGCGAGGACGGGGTGCTTATCGGCCGGGTGATTCACATCGACCGCTTTGGCAATCTGATCACCGATATCAAGCGAGCGGACCTGCCCAGGGGAAGGCTCTTCGTAGAAGCTTGCGGCCATATCATCGATGACCTGAGCTCCTCCTATGAAGAGGGGGAGGAACTCCTGGCGATTATTGGCTCAAGTGAACGGCTTGAGGTATCAGTGCAGAACGGCAATGCCGCCAGGTTTCTCAGGGCCAAGGTTGGCGATGAGGTGAAGGTGGGGGTCAATAAATCATCACTGAAAGGGGGGTTGGTGTAGAACGGTCCGTAGCAAGGTGAGGATCACCATTGTACGGGTAGGGAGGTAAAGTTCATGGCCACTGCTAAAACCTGGATATTGGAGACAAGGCCGCAGTTCCTGCTGCTTGTACCGGTTTGTGTATTTGCTGGGGTAGCGGTCTCTCTCTACGAAGGCTATTCTTTTAACCCTCTATATTTTGTCTTAGCCTTTTTCGGTGCTTTGTTCGCTCATATAAGTGTCAATGTTCTTAATGACTACTTCGACTATAAGAGTGGGATAGACTTCAAGACCCAGCGGACTCCCTTCAGCGGTGGCAGCGGCATGCTCCCCGGAGCGCTGCTCGGGCCACGGAAGGTCCTTCTCCTCGGCATAGGAAGTTTGGCCGTCACCGTTTCTATAGGCATCTACTTCATTTTTATCTATGGATGGGTCATATTGCCTATAGGACTTTTAGGCGTAGTACTGGTCCTTCTATATACGCCTTACCTTACTAAGTTACCCGGGATAACCGAGCTCATAGGTCCTGGGCTGGGGTTCGGACTAATGGTGCTGGGTACCTATTTTACCCAGACGGGAGCTTATAGTGCCGCGGCGGTGGTGGTCACACTTGTTGCCGGCCTACTTATCGCGAATCTTCTACTGCTGAATGAATTCCCTGATGTGGAAGCTGATAGAAGCGCAGGGAGGAGGCACATCCCCATAGTATTTAGCAAGGGGAAAGCAGCTAGGATTTATTGTTTGATAGTGGTATTAACCTATGCTGTGATAATAGGAGCAGTTATTGCCAATGTGCTTCCTCTATTGGCACTACTGGGACTAGCAACACTACCGCTGGGCATAAAGGCAATGAAGGGCGTGCTAAGATCTCATAGTGATATCGGCAACCTTGTTCCGGCAATGGGCATGAACGTACAGGTTGTGCTGCTGACCCCTCTGCTGATGTCTGCTGGCATACTTATCTGGGCCTTCACCCACGGCTAGAGGAATTCTTCAAGTTTCTCCAATGGGGCTGCCGGCACAGTAGCGAAACCATATAATCCTGAATGAGTATTAACATAACCCTATGTCATTCTGAGGGAGCAAAGAGACTGAAGAATCTAAAGGAGATTCTTCCACCGATAAAACGGGGTCAGAATGATAATAGAGCGGTCTTTGCCTAAAGCTCACAATGACGGGGGCGGGCCGCGGCTCCAATTCGCTATCTCAAGGTCGGGAAACTTTCCTTCGAATTCAATATGCAGCAACAGGACCATCTGGGTTGGTGTATGCAATTATGCGTAGCGAAATCTTTGGGCAGATCTTTAATAGATCCTTAACTCTCTAACGCATTTTTGAAATAAGCCGCTTGATGAGCTGCTTAGGACCTTCGAAGTCATATGTTCGGTAAAGCTCTATTAAGCTGGCACGCTCAGAACCTTCGGCATGAATATGTGTGATACTTTCTTCACCACCCATGAGTGCCACCGTCTCACGCAGGATTAAGAATAGTTTAAACCTCTCTTCACCGGGTATTGCAGCGCTCAGATACTTGTTTATGTCCTTTCTCAATTCCTCGTTATCATAGTCATCGCCACTCGGTGCAGTAATCGCTAATCCTCCCGCTATATCTATTAAGGAGTGTATGACATTTAGATAGTTAGTGTTAGAATAGAGCTTACCTATGTTTGTGTAGATAGGGTTCGGTATATAGATACCGGTTGCCTCATGCTTAATCCCTTCATATGCAGCCATCTTGGCGCACATTTTCTGAATTTCTGTGTAAGTGACAACGTCAACGATGTCTTTTTGAATATGAGCCGCTCGCTCCACACCATTTGCTTCTGCCACAAGTATTGCAAGCCCAATCAAATAATCGGCGAGGCCCACCCTATATGACACGGCGGAAAAACGATGCCAGAGAGCAAACATGAGGGCAAGCATACCCGCTTTTTCCACATCTTTATAAACGAAAACACGTTCCCATGGAACGAATACGTTATCGAGAATCGTTAGGCTTTCCAATACAGCTAGTTTGCTTGCTCTTGCCCCCTCCAAATCATTGAGAGCCGCTTCTGCACCTACTGCAGGTCTACAAATAAGCCTTACCCCTTTGGCATTAGCCGGTACAGCAAAAGCTATTGCGTAGTCCTCCTCACCTTCCCTGAAGCCTCTCCCGGGAAGAATAAAAAGCTCATTACATATTATCGCGTTGGAGGTATGTATTTTGGCTCCCCGGACAACGATCCCGTCAGGTTTCTCCTCAACAGCATGTACATACAAATCTGCGTCTTTTTGCTCCGTTGGTCTCAATGTACGATGCCCTTTCACATCTACTTGAGCGCCAGCGATAAACAAACTGTTCCTAGACGCATTCTCCGCATAATTAAGTATTCTTTCTCTATATTCCCCGCCAAGCTCACTAGCAATAATCTTCGAAGCGTGAACCGCGTCTGAGGAAATATGTGCAAAAATAATCCCTATAGCTTTTGCCAAGTCGTAGGTTAACTGAAAACGATCGTAGAGGTCTGAAGGGCTGCGAGGCTCTTTGTAGAAGGCATGAATAGTAGCCTTTAATTCAGGGTCATAGTAGAACAACCTCTTTCTCAATTCATTATCTTCTATTCCCTCACCAATCGCATAACCCAAATGATTGACTGCCAAACTCAAGATTGGATGTTTGGTAACGTCATCGACCTTCTCGCCGCGGTAGAAAACCACTCTTTCATCACGGAGACTCTCTTTGTAGTCATCCAGGTTTCTCATTGGACCTACCATGCCCTCAATACTGCCCATTTTGTTTCACCTCCTTGTACTGTGGTGGTGAGCATACTCCGGGGACCTTTGCCTGTCAAGCAATGTAACTATGGGTTTTATAAAATAGGGGCTACCCTTCACGGGTAGCCCCCTGTAATCCGACAGGCTTGGTTTTGAGCCATTATTCAACTATGACCGCTGTTCCATAGACCAGGAGCTCGGAGGCTCCGCTCATCACCATCGAGGTGACAAATCTGGTGTCCACGATGGCGTTGGCGCCCATTTCCTCTGCCTGCTCGGTCATTCTCTGGATGGCCTGCTCCCTGGCCTCAGCCATGAGCTTGGTATATTCGGAGATCTCGCCGCCAACGATGCCGCGAAGCCCGGCGACTATGTCTCTCCCCACATGCCGGGCCCTGATGGTGCTGCCCTTAACCATTCCCAGTGTCTTGACAGTCTTCTTACCCTCTATGTGATCTGAGGTTACGATAATCAATGCTTCGCCTCCTTAATCTCATTGGGCTCCTTGCGTGCCTTCTGAACCCTATCCACGCTCACATAGCCCAGGAGTAAAACAAAGCCCATTGTAGCTATTCCGGCTATAACCCTGAATCCTAGGTGTATAACAGGGTCGGTGAAGAAAGCGCTAGTGGCCCAGCCGATGATGCCCAGGATACCGACGCCGATCAGCACCAGGGCGACATATTCCAGCGTCCTCACGGTCTCACCTCCCAAAAGTGTATGTATCTCGCATTCATAGGTTAGGATTAGCAAATATACATTAGAAGGGGTAAAAAGTCAAGGATTGTCGGTCACCTTCCGTATCTCCAGATAGTCCGCCCGGGGGTGTCCTCCAGGACTATGCCGAGTTCTGCCAGCTGGGCGCGGATCTTATCGGCAAGGGCCCACTCCCTCCTTTTCCTATGCTCAGCCCGTTTTTCGACCAATTGACCAATAATATTGGAAACATCCCTCTGGAGTTCATCCTTTTCCATATTGATACCAAGCTGGCTTGCCATTGCTACAACACCACCCCCCACATCCTTCCTGAATTTCTTTGGTTCAAGTGCCAACCCCAGCACCCTAGCCAGCTCCATCAGCTCTCGCTGCGCATCTTTAATAGAGTGGCCTTCGTCTGCGGCACGGTTGATCTCTGAGGCAAGGTCAAACAGGGCGGCGATCGCCTGGGCGGTATTGAAATCATCGTCCATGGCCTGGGTGAAGCGCTGGCGGTAAATCGCAGCCTGGGGTGCTGGTGGACCATTGCCGCCCTTGCGATGCGCTGCAAGGCGGAGCCTCACTGCCCCTCTATGAGCAGCCTCCAGCCCATCCTCGGTGTAGGTGAGCGGGCTTCGGTAGTGGGAGCTTAGGACAAAAAGCCTGATGGCATCGGCGCTATAGCGCTCCAGTGCCTCTTTAACTGTAATAAGATTGCCCAGCGATTTGCTCATCTTCTCCTCGCCGAGCTGCATTAGCCCGTTGTGCAGCCAGTACCTGGCAAAGGGGCTAACGCCAGTGAAGGCCTCCGACTGGGCGATCTCGTTCTCATGGTGGGGGAAGATGAGGTCCTGCCCACCGCCGTGAATATCGACAGTCTCGCCCAGGTATTTCAGGGACATGGCACTGCACTCGATGTGCCAGCCGGGCCTCCCTGGACCCCAGGGGCTTTCCCACTGAGGCTCGCCGGGCTTGGCCGTCTTCCAAAGGGCAAAGTCCATCGCATGCTCCTTTTCGTTCCCGCCTTTCTCCACCCTGCATGCTTCGGCCGTCATGTCGCTGAGGTCTCGATGGCTGAGCTTTCCGTATCGGGGGAAGCTCCTCACCCGGAAATAGACATCGCCCCCCGCCTGATAGGCGTGCCCCTTCTCGACCAGGCCCGCGATGACCTCGATGATTTTGGGGATTTCCTCCGTCGCCCTGGGGTAAACGTCGGCTCTTTTCACATTTAGGGCAGCCATATCGAGGAAATATTGCGCGATGAACCCCTCGGCAAGCTCCGAGGTGGAAAGCCCTGATTGACTGGCGCGGGCGATAATCTTGTCATCGACATCGGTGAAGTTCTGCACGTACTTCACCCGGTAGCCACAAAACTCAAGATACCGCCTGATGACATCGAAGAGAATATAGCTCATGGCGTGCCCGATGTGGCACTCGCTATAAGGGGTGACCCCGCAGACATACATCTTTACTGTGTCGCCCCCGGGGGTGAACTCCTCTTTTCGACCTGAGAAGGTGTTATAGATTTTCATTGTCTCTTAACCAGGGCAACCGCATGAGTGGCGATGCCACTACCTGCTCCGAGAAAGCCTAGGCCCGCCGAGGTAGTAGCCTTCACCGAGACCTGTTCTTTAGTGATGCCCAGGGCCGCGCTAATGTTGCGGCACATTTCATCGATGTAATCTACCAGCCGGGGCTGCTCACAAATGATGGTGGCATCAATGTTTTCGATCTTGAAGCCCCCATTACGAAGCATATTGCCGACACGCTTGAGAAGCGTGATACTGGATATATCTTTATACTGGGGGTCGGTATCGGGGAAATGGGTGCCGATGTCCTTCAAGGTGGCGGCACCGAGGAGGGCATCCATGATGGCATGCACCAGCACATCGGCATCGCTATGGCCGCGGAGGCCGCGCTCAAAAGCCACCGTTACACCACCAAGTATCAGGGGACGCCCAGTGACCAGGGGATGAACATCATAACCGATTCCCACGCGCATCTCTCGCCCTTACTGTCGTTAAAATATAGAGGTTATTGCCTAACCTTGCTCCCTTTTTCGCCCTTTTCGCCTCTTTTGCCCTTTTTAGCCGTATTGTCTTTAGGCATCGAGGTTATTCATTGACCTCGTTCCTTATTCTTCAAAAAGGCCTCAGCCAGGTACAGGTCCTCAGGAGTGGTCACCTTGATGTTAGTATCAGAGCCTGGATAGACCTTAACCTTATACCCCAGGTTCTCCACCAGGGTGGCATCGTCGGTAACATCGCGCTTAGCCTTGCGATAGGCCTCATTTATTATATCGCATCGAAATACCTGGGGTGTCTGCACGGACCGGAGGCGCTGGCGAAGCGGCGTTTCCGCAACGAAGGAGTCTGAGGAAACGACTTTGATAGTATCGGTAACGGGGATAGCGGGGACGGCAGCGCCATATTGGCGAGCCTCATTAAGCCCTTCCTCAATGAGTCCTTGGCTAAGGCAAGGACGAGCCCCATCGTGAATCAACACCCACTGGCAGCCGGAGAGCCTTTGCAGACCCTCTTTTACGGAATCCTGCCGCCGTGTCCCACCGGGGCATACCTCACTCACCTTTGACCAGCGATACTTCTTAACCAGCTGCCACCCGTCATCCAGCCGCTCTTTACTTAATACAATGACTACCTGGTCAATGGCGGGACACCTTTGGAATACATCGACAGTATGGGCTAGGAGGGGCTTGCCTGCTAGGTTGGCGAAGATCTTGTCTGCTCCACCCATTCGCCTGCCCGTGCCAGCGGCAACCACGATGGCGCCGACCTTTTCCATGCTTTACTCCGCTTTAGGGTGGGCGAAGATCATGCGCCCTGCCGCTGTTTGGAGCACCCTGGTAACCACCACATCAATGTTGTTATTGAGATAGCGCAGCCCGTCCTCTACCACTATCATCGTTCCATCGTCAAGGAAGCCGAGGCCCTGCCCGAACTCCTTGCCCTCCTGGATGATCCGAACCTCCATCTCCTCACCGGGCAGCACCACGGGCCTTACCGCATTGGCCAGCTCATTGACGTTGAGTACCCGGATCCCTTGGATCTTGGCCACCTGATTCAGGTTGAAATCGTTGGTAATAATGGCACAACCCAGCGCCTTTGCCAGCTTCACCAGCTTACCGTCAACATCCGTGACATCCTTGGCATCTATACGTTGAGTACCCGGATCCCTTGGATCTTGGCCACCTGATTCAGGTTGAAATCGTTGGTAATAATGGCACAACCCAGCGCCTTTGCCAGCTTCACCAGCTTACTGTCAACATCCGTGACATCCTTGGCATCTATGTCAGAGATCTCTATCGGGATATCGGGCTCCTGCTGCAGTTTAGTAAGTATCTCTAGGCCCCGGCGCCCGCGATTGCGGCGCATCGAATCGTAGGAATCGGCGATGTGGTGCAACTCGTCGAGGACAAATCTGGGGATGATCAATGACCCCGGGATAAAGCCGGCCTGACCAATATCAGCGATGCGCCCATCAATGAGGGTGCTGGTGTCCACAATGAGCTGTCCATTGCGGGGCACCAGCCTACCGATGCCTTTCGTTCCTTCGGGTAAAGTGATGCCAAACATCTGGAATAGCTCCCTTCTCTGTGCTAACGTAATAGGTATGATAACCAGGCAAAGGAAAAGGCTAACAGCAATCGGGGTGATCTTTCCCCAGAGTCCGGGAAGCATGGAAAGGGGAAATGTCAGCAGCACGGAGAGGAGCAGGGCAATCACCAAACCTACGATAGCGGCGACAAAGAAAATGGCTGGAGTCTGCGGGAGCCGTTGACGACTCCCCTGATAAGGGGATCTCATTTGGGTACCTCCTCCACCCTCCCCAGCCAACAGAAAAGCGGACCAACTTAAACTTAGCGAAAACTTCCTTTAATATAAAAAAGATTATAACTTAAGAATAGCCTCGCCCTGTTTGCCAGGAGGTAACTTATTAATATAAGTTAACACAAAGGGGGGGGAATGTCAAAGGGGTGTACTCGTACAGTATATCAGTGTAACACTACCTCCTAGCTCATTGACCCTGTCATTGCCGCCCCTCTGCTTTGCGAGAGTCTGACTTATCGGACGATTTAGGTATCGGGGGAAGCAATTTCAGGGGTGGTGGGTGGGCAGGCACGCAACGTCGAGGTTGCTTCGCTTCACTCGCAATGACGATGAAAGCGTTTCGCTGGGGGAAATCCTCACCATGACGATGAAAGAGTGCCTTACAATAATGGTGGCGTGTCACCAATCTATCTGAACGATCTCAAGGGGAGCTTATCCGATGAGGAACTGGAGTAGCAGGCGCAACGTCCAATACCCGGCGAAGGCGATAGTCAAGCCCTTGACAGTCTTGCCTAGAAACAGCATGAGGATGTATTTCCAAAAAGGATAGTGGAGCGCTCCAGCAGCAGCGCCGGCAAGGTCGAAGGTAGGGTTTGGTGTCCAGGCAAAGAAGAAGAGGACTAGAGAACCCCTTCGCCTCATCCAATCTTTTAGCTTAACATAAAATCTCCTTTTCTCCATTGACGCTCGACCACTATAGCCTGCTATATAGGGTGGGATCTCACCGATGGGTTCTCCTAGCCCTACCATCAGCCCCACAAGCAACGGATTCAATATCATACCCATTAGAAAGACCACAGGCAGTGATGGTATCGGTATGAAGATGACCGCACTGCCTAATATAGAGATAAGGAAAACCCCTAGATAGCCATAGCCCCAGAGATCGCCTGACAGCCCCCCCATGAAATAAATGCCGGCACTGAAGACCAGGATGGCGATTATAGAAACAAGACTGACCCAGTGTCGCCTTATCCAGCGACCCTTCTTTACCTGCGCGGTGTCTTCCTCACCGGTCAGGTCCATGCCCTCGTCGTTATCGCTCATACCGCTTTTCATTGAAAGGGTATAGGGAAGGATTCGGGAAGTCAAGTGGTGAAGGTGAAGCCCTTGGGTCCAGCGTCGACCAGGACGCGGTCGCCTTCCTTTAACTCCCCCTGGAGGATCTTTGTGGACAGTGGGTTCTCCACCTGACGCTGTATGGTGCGGCGCAGGGGGCGGGCCCCAAATGCCGGGTCGAAGCCCTCCTTGGCGAGCTGAGCCTTGGCCTCCTCGGTAAGTTCCACGGTGATCTTCCGCTCTGCAAGGCGCTTTTTAACATCTTTCATCATCAAGTCGACGATCTGCTTGATCTGTTCCTTGGTGAGCCCCTGGAAGATAACGATCTCGTCGAGACGGTTGAGGAACTCGGGGCGAAAGGTCTGTTTCATGGCGGTCTCGATGGCGCCCTTATGGCGTTCCTGCTCGCTTTTTGTCTCCCTGGCGAAGCCTAGCGACTGGCGCTGGAACTCCTCGGTGCCCAGGTTCGAGGTCATGATCACCACGGTATTTTTAAAATCAACGGTTCTGCCGTGACCATCGGTGAGTCTGCCATCCTCCAGAATTTGGAGCAGGATATTCAGCACATTGGGGTGAGCCTTTTCCAGCTCGTCAAGGAGGATCACCTTGTAAGGTCGGCGGCGCACCGCCTCAGTGAGCTGTCCCCCTTCCTCGTAGCCGATATAGCCCGGGGGGGCACCGATAAGGCGAGAAACGGTATGTTTCTCCATGTACTCGGACATATCGAGCCGCACCATGGCCTCCTCGTCATCAAACATGAACTCGGCCAAGGCACGTGCCAGCTCCGTCTTGCCGACGCCGGTTGGTCCCAGGAAGATGAAGCTGCCAATCGGTCTCCTGGGGTCCTTGAGCCCTGCTCTCGCCCGCCTGATAGCCTCGGAGACTACCCTAACGGCATCCTCCTGGCCGATGATCCTTTCGTGGATGCGCTCCTCCATCTGAAGGAGCTTATCCGCCTCCCCTTCCAGCATGCGGGACACGGGAATGCCCGTCCAGTTGGAGACGAGCTTGGCGATAGCCTCCTCATCCACCACGCTGTCGATCCGTGTCTCCTGGAGCCACTTACTTTTCGCCTGATTGTATTCCTCCTCGAGGCGGAGCCGCTCTACCTTAAGCTGGGCGGCGCGCTCGTATTCCCGCCGTTGTGATGCCGCTTCCTCCTCGTGCACTAGGTGCTGCACCCTCTTTTCGAGCTCCTTCACCTCAGCGGGAGCACTCTCGGTATCGATCCTGAGCTTGGAAGCAGCCTCGTCGATAAGGTCCACCGCTTTATCGGGTAGATAGCGGTCCGAGATATAGCGCTGGCCTAGCTGGGCTGCAGCCTCAAGGGCGGAATCGGTGATCTGGATCTTATGGTGCGCCTCATAGCGCGGGCGCAGCGCTTTTAGCATCTCGATGGTGGTCTCCATGCTGGGCTCTCCGACATAGACGGGTTGCAGCCGCCGCTCCAGCGCTGCGTCCTTCTCGATGTGCTCCCGGTACTCATCCAGCGTGGTTGCGCCGACGCACTGGAGCTCGCCCCGGGCGAGGGCTGGTTTGAGCATATTGCTGGCATCGATGGCACCTTCAGCAGCCCCGGCGCCGACAACGGTGTGTATCTCATCGATAAAGAGGACGATCTCACCACGAGCCTGGCGGATCTCATCCATCACCGCCTTGAGGCGCTCCTCGAACTCGCCGCGGAACTTCGAGCCGGCCACCAGCGCTCCCATATCGAGGGCGACAACCCGCTTCCCTTTGAGGGAATCGGGCACATCATCGGACACGATCTTCTGGGCGAGGCCCTCCACGATGGCAGTCTTCCCCACGCCGGCCTCCCCGATGATCACCGGGTTATTCTTGGTGCGTCTGGTGAGGACCTGCATCACCCGCTTTATCTCATCCTCTCGCCCGATTACCGGGTCCAGTTTACCCTCGCGGGCGAGCATGGAGAGGTCGCGACTATATTTCTCCAAAGCGCCGTATTTACTCTCCGCCCTGGGGTCGGTAACCCGCTGTCCTCCGCGGATGTCCTGAAGGGCTGAGTAGAGCTTCTCCTGGTCGATGCCAAAATCGCCAAGGATGCTAGCGGCATCGCCCTCAAGCTCGGCAGCCATGGCAATAAGTAGATGCTCGGTGCCGATGAACTCGTCCTTCAACCTATCGGCCTCGGAGGTGGCATTTTGCAGGAGCCGCACCGTGCGCGGGGTGGCATAGAGCATCGCCCCTTCATGGGATATTTTGGGTGTTTTCTCCAGCGCCTCCTCAACGCGGCGTCGCACCTCGTCGGCATTCACCCCCAGCTTTCTCAATATATCGCCGGTTAAGCCACGCTCCTGCTGGAGCAGGGCAAGCAGGATATGCTCCACGTCCCACTGACTGTGCTGGTAGTTACGCACCAGCTGCTGGGAGAGAGCCAATGCTTCCTGAGCCTGTTCGGTAAATCGTTCCTGTTGCATTTTTTGCTCCTCTTTTGGGCTTTTTTGAGCTTCGACGCTTGAAAACGTTCCTGGAAATCTGCACGTTCCGCGTATTTGCAAGGTCTATGTCGGGGCCAAGGTTATCGATAAATTTGGTACCCTTTATCTTCAATCCATCAACTCCTCTTCCATAAATTCCGGTACCACAGTTTTCGATAATGCAATTTTCTATGGTGATATTACGGCAACCAAAACTTGCTGTCTTAGCGCCGTTGGAAACGGCCGCTTCTTCAGGAGAAGAGATTCTCACGCAGGTATTGAAAACTGAGGGAATTCGGTACATGACGCCCTCAACACACTTTGGGCATGCCCTTTCATTACCTGTATTCGTCCATAAAAGGGGCGAACGCAGAAGTATTTCTTGCTTGTATTGGCACCTAACACATTGAAATTCATATATGGGCACTTACTATACCTCACATTGGTAAGCTACATTACAGAATAATCGATACTATACCGACAACAATGGAAACAATGGAAATAATGGAAATAAATATAGTGATCTTCCGTCTCTTAGGTGTGCCACCTATCACATTTCCCAAGACCCTCATCCTCGATACCCTATCAGCATCCAAGAATGGCCTACCACTCATATCGACATTTCCTATAACTTCAACGTCCTCGCTATTTTTAATCTGAATAGTATGTGCATTCGGCTCGCTATCCTTCATCGAACTTTGCCTCCAATCTTGTATTATAGCCCCGCTTCCCTGAGCCGCTTGATCTCCAGATCCTTCTCCTTTATTATTCTTTCCATCTCAACTATGCGATGGGTAAGGCGGAGGATAACCTCCACCCCGGCGATGTTGACCCCAAGGTCATCCATTAGCGTCCGGATATGGCGTAGCCTCTCGATGTCCCGGTTAGAGTAGAGGCGCACCCGCCCGCTGGAGCGCGATGGCTCGATAATCCCCGCCTTCTCATAGTAGCGCAGGGTCTGGGCATGAATGCCAAGCATCCTGGCGGCTACGCTGATCACATAACAGGGTGCGGAATCATCAAAGTTCATTTTTCACCTCTTTGCGGCTGAGCTTGAATCGCTTTCAACTGCTGGAAGAGCTCCCTTTCCCGCTCCGTTAGCTTCTGGGGCAGGACCACCTTCACCTTGGCGAATAGGTCACCCTTCGTGGTAGCGCCCATCTTGGGCATACCCTGCCCCGCCAGGCGAAATACCTTCCCATTCGGGGTCTCAGGGGGGATTTTTAGTGCGAGCTTCTTACCCTTGGGGGATGGCACAGATACCTCGCCACCGAGCACGGCTTCGGTAAGCGGGACAGAGACCTCGACATGGAGGTCGCTATCCTTGCGCTGAAAGATATGGTGGGGCTTCACCGCGACTAACAGATAGAGGTCTCCGTTAGGGCCGCCGCCTGGGCCCGGCCCACCTTTCCCCGCCACCTTTATCCGCGAGCCGTCGTTGACCCCGGGAGGTATCTTAACCTCGAGGCGGTTGCCTGTCATGTCGGTGACGACCCTGGTGCTGCCATGATAGGCCTCCTCAAGGGTTACCTCGGTGGCATATTCGATGTCCTGGCCGCGCCTCGGCCTGCGGGTTCTGGTGCTGGTGCCAAAGCCCCCGGTGACGCCGCCGAAAAGATCGCTCAGGTCGCCCATGTCGCCAAAGTCAGAGAGGTCGACAAATTCGAAGTGAGTGCCCTTTCCGGGGAAGCCATAAGGCGCCCCCTGCTGGCCGGAGAACTGTTCGGCATACTGCCAGTTTTCACCAAAACGGTCATATTTCTTTCTCTTCTCGGGGTCGGAGAGGACCTCATAGGCGGTGGTTATATCCTTGAACCTCGCCTCAGCCGACTTATCGCCAGGATTGACATCGGGATGATGCTTACGCGCCAGCCTCCGATAAGCCTGCTTTATCTCCTTATCGGTGGCATTCCGGTTCAGCCCTAGAATGTTATAGTAGTCCTTACCTGCCATTTTTAGCTTTTCCTTCAATAATTATTATAAAGTAAATGACATAAATTGTCAATACCAATCTTAAATACGTGGTGTTAATAATCTTGACAAACGCTTGTTAATGTGTTAAATTAATAGCAGATAACAGGGGAAGGAGGTGAAACAGATGAACCTGGTACGTTGGGAGCCATTCAGGGACCTGATGAGCCTGCGCCAGGCGATGGATAGGCTCTATGAGGAAAGCTTCGTGAGGCCGTCGCGCGCTGTGGCACTCTTTGGCGATGGGGTGCATGCACCTATCGATGTGTATCAAACCCCGAGTGAGGTGGTGGTCAAAGCCTCCCTGCCAGGGGTGAAGCCTGAGGATATCGAGATAAACATCACCGATGACACCCTGACCATAAAGGGCGAGACCAAGGGGACAGAGGAGTTGAAGCGCGAGGACTACCTTTACCGGGAGCACCATTATGGTAGCTTCGTTCGCTCAATAACCCTGCCTCATGACCTCAAGACCGATAAGGCGGAGGCCATCTCCGAAGATGGCATCCTTACTCTAACTATTCCCAAGGCAGAGGATGCGAAGCCAAGGACCATCGAGGTCAAGGCCAAAAAGGCCATCGAAGGGGAGAAAAAGGAGAAGAAGTAAGCCTTCCGATGAACTATTGAAAAGGGGGCGGGATGATTCCCGCCCCCTTTTTTCTTTTCCTCTCTTTTCACACCGCGTCTTTAAGACAACGCAATGGTTATTTTTATTGAGCTTAAGTGATATACCGGTCAGAAGATTCTAATATAATTACCTTAGCTTATTCCAGACATTACGAATAGTTCGAAAAAGCCAGATCGAGGAGCTGTTTGAGAATCCGCGCCGTAGCACCCCAGATCACGTAGCCTTTATAATCGAAGATGCTCGCCCTATATTTAGTTCCCTCTATGACATAGAACTCTTCCCGGAGGTTCTTTTCATCTGCAAGCGCCGATAGCGGCACCTCAATCAGTTCCTCTATCTCATCTTGGTTGACGATGAATTCATAGGGGTAGAGAATAATACCGACGAAGGGGGTGATCAGAAAGTTGCTGGTGAGCGTGCCCATATTGTCTAGCTCCCCTAATATTTCCACATCCTCAGGGCGCACCCCGATCTCCTCGAAGGTCTCGCGGAGGGCGGTATCCCTGAGATCCCGGTCCTGCTCATGGCGTGCCCCCCCCGGGAATGAGATCTGCCCCTTATGATATTCCAATTTCTGGGTCCGCTTGGTGAGCAGGATATAGCATTCCCCCTCCTTCTCAAAAAGGGGGAGGAGCACCGCGGCAGGGGCTAATGGAGCATTGGTGGGGACAATAGTCTGCTTCTCTCGCTGTGCGAGGATCTTTTTAAGCTTAATTGGCGAGCATTTCACTATCTTGCTCTGTCGATGGGCTATCTGTCATCGTCACGATTTAGATATTGGTAATATTGGTTGAGCCTGGAGAGGACGTTTAACGCCCGATCCATGGTCGGGTAATACAGTATTTTCCCTGTTCTTTCTAGCCAGCTTGCCAAGCCCTCCACATCAGTTCCATAGAGCCATATAACAGCGGGCTTTTCAAATTTGATGTCGAGCACGACCGGGTCATAGAGGATGGGCGCATATTGTAAGGGGAATCCGGGCATGATCATAATCACGCCATGTATGTTATCGTCGGCTAAAAATGTCTCCACTGTAGTACGGATCACCTCAGGTAGGGGATGTCCGGAAATCATTGACGGAGGCCAGATATCGGCAGGGTTTTCGAAATCCTGCCACGGTGGGGCGATGGCATCCAATTTCCTCGAGCTCTCCGGTGAGAGCTTAGCCAGATCGAGGTTATGACGCATGCAGGCATCGGTAGCCATAATGCCGCCGCCACCGGTATTGGTGATTATGCCAACGCCTCTCCCCTTCATCAACGGCAAGTGCAGAAAGGCTTTGGAGAGGTCATCGAATTCCTCAGCACTGTTTACCCGAATCACCCCACATTGCCTGAAAGCGGCATCGTAGACCTCATCTCGGCCGGCAAGGCTACCGGAGTGAGATTGGGCAGCTTGGGCAGCTTCCTCAGATTGACCCGACTTAAGGGCGATAATTGGCTTTTTCTTCGCTACCCGCCCGGCCACATCCAAAAACCTTCTGCCGTCCCTTATGCCTTCAATATAGAGGAGGATCACCTTGACCTCGGGGTCATCCTCGAAATATTCAAGCCCATCGGAAAAATCGATATCACATGCATTTCCTATATCGATGCCTTTACCCAATATGGGAAATTTGGGCAGGCCGCCAAAAAACAACCCCGTCTGGCAGATAATACCAGTAGGGACCTTCTTCATATCCATCTGAACATAAGCAGAATTGAAGTTAATAAACGCGTTCGCTGTCCCGAAGGTGTTCGGCCCAACTATTCTGGCTCCACCCTCCCTGGCGATGCGTACCATCTCTGCTTGCAACGCCTTGCCCTCCGCATCGCTATCGGCAAACCCCTGCCCCACTACCGTAATGGCCTTTATCCCCCTCTCGGTGCACTCTTTAACCAGCCGCGGAACAATGGAGCGCGGGGTTAATATCACGGCAAGGTCGATATCGCCGGGTATTTCTTTAACACTATGGTAGCATTTCAATCCTAAAATCTCATCGGCAGCCGGGTTTACCGGATAAAGATTACCCTTGAAACCATAGCTAAGCAAATGCTCGAGGACATTCCAACCCATTATACCGGTAGCTCTGGTGAGCCCCACCAGGGCCACCGATCTCGGCTCCATGAAGAGCCTCATTAGCTCAACAGTATTCACGAATAGATATTCCTCTTCTGGAGCATTCCCCAGAGCTCCTCCACCCTGACTCTGACCTCGGAGAGTTCGCAATCGGTGTCGATTATTACGTCGGCGTGCTTTGCCCGCTCCTCGGCGGGGAGCTGGGAGCGGATGCGCGCCCGCGCCTGCTCCTCGCTAAGCCCGCCCCGATTTTGCAGGCGCTTGACCACCACCTCCTCAGGGGCGACGGCGACCCAAACCTCATCGACAAGGTCGGTCCAGTTTGCCTCGATGAGCACCGCGGCTTCCAGCACTACCACCGCGACCCCCTCACCCCTCAACCGCTCGATCTCCTCCCGTATCATCTCATGCATCCGGGGATGCACGATCTTATTCAGCCGTTCAAGGGCTTGGGGATCAGAGAAGACGATCTCTCCAAGCTTTTGGCGATCTATCTCGCCGCTTTTCTTGAGGATTCCCTCTCCAAAGGCATCTCGCAGCTCTTGCCAGGCAGCTGTATGCGGCTTATAGGCCTCATGGCCAATCTTGTCGGCATCGATGACCACGGCCCCCTTCTCGGCGAGCATCCTCGATATGGTGCTCTTCCCGGCAAGGAAACCACCGGTAAGACCAATAACCACTTTTTCGACCTTCAAGACATGTCTCTTTCGAACAAGGCGATGTCTGAGATGCGGTAAAAAACGTATGAAACCAGTCTACCAACTTGAGGTGGGGCAGTCAAGTAAACGCGGGGTTGCACCCCATCACAAATATGCTAGAATACGGGAAGGGAGGATGGAGATGCGGGAGGCGTTGCTCTACGAGAAACTCCCTGGCTCCCGGGTTAGGTGCCATACCTGCCAGTGGCAATGCACTATTAGCCCCGGCAAGCTTGGCGTATGCCGGATGTATCGGAACAGCGATGGTGTCCTCTACACCTTGAACTATGCCGAGGTCTCATCAGTGGGCGTGGACCCCATAGAGAAGAAGCCCCTGTTCCACTTCTTCCCCGGAAGTTTGGTCTATTCCCTGGGCACCTGGGGGTGCAATTTTCATTGCAAGCATTGCCAGAACTGGCAGATTTCCTGCGCTGACCCTGCATTTTTGGAGCGGTCACGGACCATCTCTCCGCAGGATGCAGTTGCCATAGCGGAGCGGGAGCGCTGCCAGGGCATCGCCTGGACCTATAACGAGCCTACCATATGGTTTGAGTACACCCTCGATTCAGCGAAGCTTGCTAAGGAGCACGACCTCTACACTGTCTATGTGACCAACGGCTACATCACCCCGGAGGCTCTAGACATGATCGGCCCCTATCTTGATGGCTACTGCGTTGATGTAAAAGGATTCACCGATCGTATCTACCAGGACCTAGCCAAAGTCCCTCGGTGGCGTGGCATCCTCGATGTGAGCGAGCGGGCTAAGCATAAATGGGGGATGCATGTTGAGGTGGTGACCAATGTGATCCCCACGATGAACGATGACGAGGAGCAGCTTGAGGGCATCGCCACCTGGATTCGAGATAAGCTAGGGGAATTGACCCCCTGGCATGTCACCCGCTTTTACCCTCAGCATCAGATGCTTAACCTGCCACCTACTCCAATAGCTACCCTGGAGCATGCCCACGACATCGGCAGAAGGGTGGGGCTGCGCTTTGTTTATACCGGCAATGTGCCCGGTCATGAGAATGAGAACACTATCTGCTACTCCTGTGGCAACCTGATTGTCGGCAGGATGGGCTATCATACCAACGTCGTCGGTCTCGAAAACTCCAGGTGTCGCTTTTGCGGCGCCGACCTCAATATGAGGACGGGGAGGAGGTCACAATGATAAGGAATCCGGTTGTCTCAGGGCAGTTTTATCCGGGATCAGCTTCTTTGTTGGAGGCGCAGATTAAGCAGTTTATCGATGAAGGGGCACCGAGGGAAGAGGTGCTCGGGCTGGTTTCACCACACGCAGGATATGTATACTCAGGGCCGGTGGCCGGAGCGGTGATATCCAGGATTGAATTCAAAGATACCTTTGTCATCATGGGCCCCAACCATACCGGTTTGGGACCACCCTTTAGTATTATGACGGAGGGGACATGGAAGACGCCACTGGGCGAGGTGGAGATTGATTCAGCGCTTGCCAAGAAGATTTTGCAGGCATCCCCCCCTTTAAATGAGGACCATGTAGCCCATTTAGAGGAACACTCCATCGAGGTTCAGCTACCGTTTTTACAATATTTTAAGCCGGACGTGAAGATAGTGCCCATTGTGCTCACCCATGCTACTGGAGATACCTACAAGGAGATCGGGAAGGGGATTGCCGAGGCGATTAAGGATTTGAAGCGGGAGGCGGTAGTCATGGCCAGCAGCGACATGACCCACTACGAGGATCAGGAATCTGCCAATATGAAGGATAATCTGGCTATAGAAGCGATACTGGCGCTGAATGAAGACGAGCTGCTAAAGCGAGTCGCTGAGTACCACATCACGATGTGTGGCTATGCGCCGACGGTTGCTCTCCTTTCCGCCTGCAAGGGATTAGGGGCGAGGCAGGCGGAGTTGGTGAGGTACCAGACGAGCGGCGACATAACCGGCGATTATAGCAGTGTGGTGGGCTATGCTGGCGTAATAATAAAGAGAGGGTGATGAAGTGCACCCACTGGTAAGACTGGCCAAGGAAACCATCGAGAGCTACGTGCGCGATAGGACCATTCCCCGGCCCAAGGAGCTAACCCCGGAGATGATGGAGAGCGCCGGGGTATTTGTTTCGCTGAAGGTTGGTGGCATGCTCCGGGGCTGCATCGGTACTTATAAGCCGACGAAGGCGAATGTCGCTGAGGAGGTCATCACCAATGCCATAAGCTCGGCCACCCGCGACCCCCGCTTTCCCCCGGTAACCCCCAGCGAGCTGGCCGACCTGGATTACAGCGTCGATGTCCTCACCACGCCCGAGCCGGTGGAGGGCGAGGCTGAGCTTGACCCCAAGAGATACGGCGTCATCGTCGAGTGCGGAGGGAGAAAGGGGCTGCTGCTCCCCGACCTTGAGGGGGTGGATTCGGTAGAGCGCCAGATTGAGATCTGCCGCTCTAAGGCGGGCATCATGCCACACCAGCCGGTACAGCTCTACCGGTTTGAGGTGAAGAGGTATAGATAGGCAACGATGGACTGGAAACTATTTTTAATTCGGCTGGGATTGAGACAATCTAAGCCACCTATAGAGAAAATGCAGCAGCAGACCACCCAGACTGGGGAGCGCGTTGAGCAGAAGGTTGGCGCGTTGGAGAAACGCCTCCGTGAGGGCTTTGGGCGAGACCTAGCTACCGCTTTGGATGGTGTGGTTAGAAGAGCAGGCGAGGAGCGGCGGAGAAATCTAGAGCAAGCCGCCACTCTCGCGAAGGAAAATAAGTATCTTGATGCCATTCGTTATTTTGATACTAGCTTTGAGCCCAATATGTCGCTAAGCGAAAAGATGGCACTTCATATCCTCATTGGCAACTGCTTTTTGAGCCTGAGTGAGCTTGAGGAAGCGGAAGGAGAATATAGGAAGGCGGAGACAGCAGCAAAAGAAGCCGATGACAAGGAAGGGCTGGCAGCAGCGCTAGGCAACATGGGGCTTGTATACCGGACCAAAGGAGAAGTGGACAAGGCCCTCGCTCACCTCCAACAGGCGCTTAAAATCAATCAGGAGATAGGGCAAAAAGAGGGGGAGGCGTCAGGCCTGGGCAACATCGGCGGTATATACCAGATCAAGGGGGAGCTGGACAAGGCCCTCGCATACCACCAGCTGGCTCTCATAATCAATAGGGAGCTAGGGCTTAAAAAGGGGGAGGGCAGACAACTGGGCAACATTGGGCTTATCTATCGTCACAAAGGGGAGGTGGATAAGGCACTCCATTATCACCGGCAGGCACTCAAAATTGAAAGGGAGCTAGGGCTTAAAAAGGGGGAGGCCAAACAACTGGGCAATATCGGGCTCATATATCAGACCAGTGGGGAGCTGGACAAGGCCCTCGCTCACCTCCAACAGGCGCTTAAAATCAATCAGGAGATAGGGCAAAAAGAGGGGGAGGCAGCAGCTCTGGGCAACATGGGGCTTATCTATCGTCACAAAGGGGAGTTGGATAAGGCCCTCGGTTACCACAGGCGGGCGATCAAAATTGAAAGGGAGATAGGGCGAAAAGAGAGAGAGGCCAAACAACTGGGCAACATCGGGCTCATATACCAGACCAATGGGGAGCTGGACAAGGCACTCGATTATTACCAGCAGGCACTCAAAATCAATCAGGAGATAGGGCAAAAAGAGGGGGAGGCGTCAGCCCTGGGCAACATCGGTGGTATATACCAGATCAAGGGGGAGCTGGACAAGGCCCTCGATTATTACCAGCAGGCACTCAAAATCAATCAGGAGATAGGGAGAAAAGAGGGAGAGGCCAAACAACTGGGCAATATAGGGATTATATACAAGACCAGGGGGGAGGTGGATAAGGCACTCGATTACCACCGGCAGGCGCTCAAAATCGACAGGGAGATAGGAAACCGAGAGGGGGAGGCGTCAGCCCTGGGCAACATCGGTGTTATATACCTTTTCAAGGGGGAACTTGATAAGGCTCTTGAGCACTTCGAGCCAATCATCAAAATCCACCGGAAAATGAGAAACCGAGAGGGAGAAGCCTTAGACATGGGCAACATGGGGCTTTTCTATCGACATAAGGGAGACCTGGATAAGGCTCTCGATTACCACCGGCAGGCTCTTGATATATATAAAGAGATCGGAAATCGAGCTGGGGTGGCTTTAAACCTGGGTTACATCGGTAATATCTTGCTGCTCAATCGGGAGCTGGATAAGGCACTCGATTGCTGCCAGCAGGCGCTCAATATCGACAGGGAGATAGGGAATCGAAGGGAAGAGGCTAATCAACTGATCAGGATCGGCATAATATGCCAACAAAATAGGGAGCTGGGTAATGCCCTCGATTACTTCCAGCAGGCGCTCAAGACGCACAGTGAGATAGGATACCGAGAAGGGGAGGCCATTGCCCTGGGCAATATTGCGATCATATATCAACACAACAGGGAATTGGATAAGGCGTTCGATTACCACATGCAGGCGCTCAAAATTAATCGGGACATAGAGAAAAAGGAGGGGGAAGCCTTAGACCTGGGCAACATCGGGATTGTATATCATGATAAAGGTGAACCGGATAAGGCGCTTGAGCACCTCCGGCAGGCGCTAAGGATATTAGAGGAAATCGGTGCCGAGGTAGAGATAGAGCAGATAAAGCAAAACATCCAAGTGATACAGAAACGTATGGGGAGCAGCAGGGGCTAAAAAGGTGACGCTGTTTGAAGACTACAGGCGGGCATCATGCCCCACCAGCCGGTGCAGCTCTACCGGTTTGAGGTAAAGAGGTATAGATAGGCACCGTTGTTGTTGACATAGCGACATATATATGTTATGATATACAATAGTATTGATAGGAGCGGGGAATGAAGAAGACAATGATTTATTTACCCGAGGAGACTCATGAAGGGCTCAAGAGGCTGGCCTTTGAAGCCAGGACCTCCATCGCCGAGCTGATTAGAAGGGCCATCGACCAGGCTTATCAAGAGGATTTGGAAGATATCAGGGACATGGAGAAGGAGCTGGCCAAATACCGTGCCCATCCCGGCTCAGCGATAGAGCTTGAGGAGTACCTGAGGCAGAGGAAGGCGCGTGTATCGGCGTGAGCTAACCAAGCGAGCGCAGGGTGATCTGGATAAGCTTAGCGGTGATGACCTGGAGCGGGTGGTAGCTGCCATCCGAGGCTTAAGAGATAACCCAAGACCACACGGCGTTAAAAAGATTAGAGGCCCCATCTATCGAATCAGAGTTGGCGACTGGCGGATTGTTTACGCTGTTTTCGATAAAGACCAACTGGTTATTGTAGGCAAGGTAGCGAGGCGCACCAAGCGCACCTACGAAGGGGTGAACGAGCTTTTTTAAGCGCCCCACGAGCCGTTGCAGCTCTACCAGTTTGAGGTGAAGAGGTATAAGTAGCGCTAATGGACTGGACAGTATTCGGCATAGTAACCGGTGTTATCATAGCAATAATAGTCGCAGTAATACTAACTATATTGAGATTCGGTTGGAAACGCATTTTAATTCGGCTGGGATTGAGACAGCCTATTTCATCTATAGAGAAAATGCAGCAACAGACTACTCAGACTGTTGAGAGTATTGAGCAGAAAGTTGACGCGTTGGAGCAGAGCCTCCGTGAAGGCTTTAAGCAAGACCTAGCTATCGCTTTGGATGGTGTGGTGAGAAGAGCGGGTAAAGAGAGGCTAAAAAATCTTGAGCAAGCCGCCGCGCTCACCAAAGGTAATAAGTATCGCGATGCCATTCGTTATTTTCAGGCTAGCTTCGAGCCTGACATGGGTCCAAGCGAAAAGATGGCGCTTCACATCTTCATAGGCAACTGCTTTCTGCGGCTGAGCGAGCTAGAGGAGGCAGAGGGGCACTACAGGCAAGCCGAGGCGGCAGCAAAGGAGGCGAAGGATAGAGAGGGGCTAGCCGCAGCGATGGGTAATATCGGGCTTGTATACAAAACCAAGGGAGAACTGGACAAGGCCCTCGATTACCACCAGCAGGCGCTCAAAATCGATAGTGAGATAGGAAACCGAGAGGGGGAAGCCGCAGACCTGGGCAACATCGGGAATATATACCAGATCAAGGGGGAGCTGGACAAGGCCCTTAAACTATATGAGCAGGTTCTCAAAATAGAGAGGGAAATAGGCCGTAAATGGGGGGAAGCCGCAGCCCTGGGCAACATGGGGCTCATATACCGTGTCAAGGGGGAGCTGGATAAGGCCCTCGACTGCCACCAGCAGTCGCTAAAGATATTTAGAGAAATAGGGCTAAAAGAGGGGGAAGCCTCAGGCTTGGGCAACATGGGGCTCATATACCAGACCAAGGGGGAGATGGACAAGGCCCTCGATTACCACCAGCAGTCACTCAAGATCGAGAGGGAGATAGGGCGAAAAGAGGGGGAAGCCTCAGAACTGGGCAACATCGGGCTCATATACCATACCAAGGGGGAGCTGGACAAGGCCCTCGACTACCACCAGCGGGCGCTAACTATCGATAGGGATATAGGGAGAAAAGAGGGGGAGGCTATCCGACTAGGCAACATCGGGATCGTATATCATGATAAAGGTGAATCGGATAAGGCGCTTGAGCACCTTCGGCAGTCGCTAAAACTATTTGAGGAGATCGGTGCTAAGATAGAAATGGAGCAGACAAAGCAAAACATTTCAGTTATAGAGAAACAAATAAATGGCAGAAAGAGTTAAAAAGTGACGCTGTTTGAAGACTACAGGCGGGCATCATGCACCACCAGCCACTACAGCTCTACCGGTTTGAGGTAAAGAGGTATAGATAGGCACCGTGTTGTTGACATAGTGACATATATATGTTATGATATATAAAAGAGTGTGATAGGAGCGGGGAATGAAGAAGACAATGATTTATTTACCCGAGGAGACCCATGAGGGGCTCAAGCGGCTAGCCTTTGAAGCCAGGACCTCCATAGCTGAGCTGATTCGACGCGCCATCGACCAGGCTTATCAAGAGGATTTAGAAGATATCAGAGACATGGAGGAGGAGCTAGCCAAATACCGTGCCGCTCCCGGCTCAGCGATAGAGCTGGAGGAGTACCTGAGGCAGAGGAAGGCGCGTGTATCGGCGTGAGCTAACCAAGCGAGCGCAGCGTGAGTTAGACAAGCTTAGCGATGATGACCTTGAGCGGGTGGTAGATGCCATCCGAGGCTTAAGGGATAACCCAAGACCACACGGTGCAAAGAAGATTAGAGGCCCCATCTATAGACTAAGACTTGGCGACTGGCGGATTGTTTACGCTGTTTTCGACAAAGACCAACTGGTTATCGTAGGCAAGATAGCGCGGCGCACCAAGCGAACCTACGAAAGGACGGATGAGCTATTTTAGGCGCCCCACCAGCCGGTGCAGCTCTACCGGTTTGAGGTGAAGAGGTATAGATAGGCGACATTATGGATCCAATTTCGGCTACATTGGCTTTTCTAGGGAAAGCTGTTGATATTGTCATAGGCCGTCAGCGCGCAAAGCAAGATGAACGCATTCACACAGAGGCGATGGCAGTAGAGACCCGCAAAGCCGTTGCCCTTGAACAAATCGCTGAGCGAATGGCCAGATGGGAGGATGGCCTGCCTGATGCTCCACCTAAGATAAAAGATCCTTTCATAGAAGGTAAGAAACTTGAAGAAGAATATAAATATGCTGAGGCCATTAAACAATATGAGGCCTGCTTCCAGCCGGAGACCACTGACAGCCAGCGAGCAGCGCTTCATATCCTTATCGGCAACTGCTTTTTAGACTTGAGCGAGCTTTTGGAGGCGGAGGGGCATTACAAGGAAGCGGAGACAGCAGCAAAAGAGGCCAACGACAATGAAGGGCTGGCAGCAGCCCTGGGCAACATCGGGCTGATATACCAGACCAAGGGGGAACTAGACAAGGCTCTCGATTACCTCCGGCAGTCGCTTAAAATCGACAGGGAGATAGGAAATCGAGAGGGGGAGGCAGCAGACTTGGGCAACATCGGGCTGATATACCAGACAAAGGGGGAGCTGGATAAGGCCCTCGATGATCACCAGCAGGCGCTCAAAATCGATAGGGAGATAGGTAATCCGGAGGGGGAAGCCTCAGACCTGGGCAACATCGGGATTATATACCAGACCAAGGGAGAGCTGGATAAGGCCCTCGATTACCACCGGCAGTCGCTCAAAATCGAGAGAGAAATAGGGCGAAAAGAGGGTGAAGCCTCAGCCCTGGGCAACATCGGGCTCGTATACCAGACCAAGGGGGAGCTGGACAAGGCCCTCGAATACCACCAGCAGTCGCTGAATATCAATCGGGAGATAGGGCGAAAAGAGGGTGAAGCCTCAGCCCTGGGCAACATCGGGCTGATATATCAGACCAAGGGGGAACTGGATAAGGCCCTTAAACTGTATGAGCAGGTTCTCAAAATAGAGAGGGAAATAGGCCGTAAAGAGGGGGAAGCCTCAGCACTGGGCAACATCGGGCTCATATACCAGACCAAGGGGGAACTGGACAAGGCTCTAAATTACAACCAGCAGGCGCTCAAAATTGATAGGGAGATAGGAAATCGAGAGGGTGAAGCCGCTAACCTGGGCAACATCGGGATTATATACCGTATCAAGGGCGAACTCGATAAGGCCCTTAAACTGTATGAGCAGGTTCTCAAAATAGAGAGGGAAATAGGCCATAGATTGGGTGAAGCCTCAGCACTGGGCAACATCGGGATTATATACCAGACCAAAGGGGAGCTAGATAAGGGCCTTGAAATCTACGAGCAGGCGCTCAAGATCAATCAGGATATAGGGCGAAAAGAGGGAGAAGCCAAGGCCTTGGGCAACATCGGGCTCATATATCAGATCAAGGGGGAGCCGGACAAGGCTCTGGATTACCACCAGCAGGCGCTCAAGATCAATCAGAATATAGGGCGAAAAGAGGGAGAAGCCAAGGCTTTGGGCAACATCGGGATTATATACCAGACCAAGGGGGAGCTGGACAAGGCACTCGATTACCACCAGCAGTCGCTAAAGATATTTGAGGAGATCGGTGCTAAGATAGAAATCGCACAAACAAAGCAAAATATCGCGAATATACGGAAACTTATAAAGAGCAGCAAAGGCAAAAAAAGTGACTCTGTTTGAGGACTACAGGCGGCAGCAGATGGAAAAGGAGGCGCCCCTGGCGGCGAGGATGAGGCCCCGCAGCTTCGAGGAGTTCATGGGGCAGGAGCATATCGTGGGCCAGGGGCGGGTGCTGAGGAAGACCATTGAGTCTGACCAGCTCATGTCCATTATCTTCTGGGGGCCGCCGGGAAGCGGCAAGACCACGCTGGCCCGCATTATCGCCAGCATTACCAAGTCGCACTTCAGCCCCATCAGCGCGGTAACCGCTGGCGTGGCAGACCTCAGGCGCATCATCGAGGAGGCCAGGGAGCGGCAAGGTATGTACGCCCGGAGGACTATCCTCTTCATCGACGAGATCCACCGCTTCAATAAGGCGCAGCAGGATGTGGTACTCCCCTATGTGGAGGATGGCACCATCACCCTAATCGGCGCTACCACCGAAAACCCCTCCTTCGAGGTCATCTCCCCTCTCCTCTCCCGCTGCCGCGTCTTTACCCTCAATACCCTAACCAACGATGAGGTGCGTATCATCGTGGAGCGGGCGATAGCCGACGAGGAGCGCGGCCTGGGTAAGATGGGGGTGAAGCTGGAAGCGGATGCCCTGGAGCACCTGGTGGTCATGGCCAACGGCGATGCCCGGGTTGCCTTAAACGCCCTGGAGATGGCAACCTTCGCTACCGAGCCCGATGTCAAAGGCAGGCGGAAGATTCCACTGCCCACCATCGAGGATGCGCTTCAGCATCGCGCCCTGCTCTACGATAAGGCGGGGGAACAGCACTACGATATCATCTCGGCGCTTCACAAGTCGCTGCGTGGCTCCGACCCCGATGCCGCCCTCTACTGGCTGGGGCGCATGCTGGAGGCAGGCGAAGACCCACTATATGTGGCGCGGCGGCTGGTGAGGTTCGCCTCCGAGGACGTGGGCATGGCCGATCCCCAGGCCCTGGTGGTGGCGATGGCAGCACAGCAGGCGGTGCACTTCATCGGTATGCCTGAGGGGAACCTGGCCCTGGCTCAGGCAGCGGTATATCTGGCTACGGCGCCCAAGAGCAACTCGCTGTACAGCGCCTACTCCAGGGTGCAGCAGGACGTGGAGGGGACGCGTAACGACCCTGTCCCTCTCCATCTGCGCAATCCGGTAACCCGCCTCATGAAGGGGATGGGGTACGGCAAGGGATATAAATATGCCCATGACTTCCCCGGGCACTTCGTGAAGCAGCAGAACCTCCCCGACGCCCTCAAGGGAAAACGTTACTATTCCCCCAGCGACCAGGGATTTGAAAAGGAGGTCGAGAGGCGGCTCAAAGAATGGCGGGGGAGAAAAGAAGAGGAAAAGAAATAAAAGAGCCCCATGTAATCTTTCCCTGTGGCAAGAGCGACTGAGCTTTGACTCTAAAGATATGGGAAAGTCAGGAGCAGGAGGATGACCCCTAGATATAAGTGCACCCAGTGCAGCCATGAGTTCGAAAGGTTCAAAGAAGAGGGCGAGCCTATCTGTCCCCGCTGCCGCAGCGCGGAGCTGGAAGAAAACCGTTTCCTCTTCGGCACCCCCAGCGCTGAGGGGCTTACCTATGAGGACTACTTCGATGCCTGTCTCGCTCCCTGCTGCGGTGATGCCCGAGGGATCTCCTTCTGCCACTGGGGGCCGATAAAGGGAGAAGAGAAGGAAGGGGATAGCAAGCCCGCCTAATCTAACAGGCGGCGCTTGAAATCGAGAGGAGAGGCTTTTTGCGCCCCATAGCCTCGCTCCTCAAGCATGTGGCGAAAAAGCTCGAAGGAAGGCGACGCGGGGAAGTAGACCAGGTGAGCCGGGCAGCGGCAGTCGGAGGAGCCAAAGCCCGGAACGAGGATTTGACCTTGCGGCATCCCTCGGGCAACCTGGCACCAGAGACATTCCCTTTTTCGTACTCCCCCCACTCCCTTCACCTCTTTTCGTTCTCTCAACTCCACTTCCTTTTTTCGCTCTCCCCACTCCAATTCCGCCCCCTCAGGCGAATACCAAACCTGGACCACCTCGGCGAACTGGATGAGATAATCGATATGCCAGTAACACCGCTTTTCACGCTTTAAATGGCGGCCTACCCTCGCGGAGAGGCTGCCGCGTGCGCTGCCAAAATAGACGTAGTAGCCCGCGGGGAAGGTAATTTCACTCTCTCCACCCCTACCACCACTCCGGCCTAACCTTCCCACAGCGATGGCGGCCTCCATTTTGAGTGCCATGACCAGAGCGTAGGTTCCCTTATCCACGTTAAAGATTCTACCATTTTTTCGTCTTGTTCGATAGGCCCTACTATGTGAGAGTCGGCTCTATAGATCATGCCTGAGAGTTCCATCCGACCTAGCGTAAAGTATGAAAAACGCTTTGCCCTGCTTACACGGATATGGTAGACTAACGCCATGATTTACCTGGGAACCTCCGGCTTCAGCTATAACGACTGGGTGGGGCCTTTTTACCCCTCGGGCATGCCCAAGAAAGAATGGCTTCTCTACTATGCACGCGAGTTCAACGCCTGCGAGATCAATGCCACCTACTATACTCTCCCCAAGCCCGCGATCATGGAATCTATGGCCAGGAAGACTGGCGATGATTTCCTTTTTTCGGTTAAGGCGAACCGGCAGATGACCCATGAGCGGAGCAATAATGAGGAGGTTTTTAAGGTTTTTCGGGAAATGCTCACACCCCTAATCGACCTGGGAAAGATGGGCTGCGTGCTGGCCCAGTTCCCCAATAGCTTTAGATTCAACGACCAGAACCGCGACTATGTGGAGACTTTCCGGGAATGGCTGGGGGATTTGCCCGTGGTCATCGAATTTCGCAATGTGGGGTGGCTGCGAGAAGATGTGTTTGGCTGGCTGCGTCGCCAGGAGTTGGGCTATTGCTGTGTCGATGAGCCACCATTGCCAAACCTCATACCGCCCATCGCTGAGGCCACGAGCAAGATTGCCTATGTTCGCTTTCACGGGCGCAATAAGGAGAGATGGTGGCAGCATGAACATGCCTATCAAAGATACGATTACTCCTATTCCCCGGAGGAGCTTGAGGAATGGCTGCCAAAGATCCGCTACCTAGATCAGATAGCGGAGAGGACCTTCGTTTTCGCCAACAATCACTGGCGAGGGCAGGCAGTATCCACTATTCGGCAGCTAAGGATGATGCTGGACTAACCCCCTTTTCCGAACTTTACGCTAGGTCAGATGGAATTTTAAGCCATGAGTTATAAAGCCAGCTTCCAAGTGGTAGAGCGTATCGAATAGGACGAAAATTCGAGCAGGTTGTTTGCATGAAAAGGCTGACCTTTTTCCTCGTCGCTCTAGTAGTGGTGGCTTTGGACCAGGTAAGCAAGTTTTTCATTAGCGCGAACATGAACCTGGGGCAATCGATACCGGAGGAGGGGTTTTTCCGAATCACCTATGGTACCAATACAGGGGGTGTTTTCGGCCTATTCGCCAATCAAGCCTTTCTCATCACGCTCACTGCTATCGTTGGCGTTGCTGCAATCCTTGTTTACTCCCGCTATCCCCTGTTCAACAGGGTGCTGGTTAGGAGCGCATTAGGGCTGCTCCTGGGGGGAGCCGTGGGCAACCTGATAGACCGCATCCGCTTGGGGGAGGTGGTTGACTTTATCGACGTTGGTGCCTGGCCCGTATTTAATTTTGCCGATTCCGCTGTTGTAGTCGGCGTTATCCTTATTATTTACTACTTCCTGTTTGGCCAGAAGAGAGGGGTCGGTGCCAGGAGATGATGAGTAAGAAGCTTGAGTTCATCGTCGCCAGGTCAGGGGTTCGGCTCGATAGATATGTGGCCGAGGAGTGCCCGGAACTCTCCCGCTCCTATGTCCAGAAGCTGATCAGCGATGGCTGCATCACTGTCAACGACCGTGCGGCGAAGGGGAGCCTGAAGCTAAATATCGGCGATAAGATTACTGCGGTAATACCGCCACCCGCTGTCTCCTTACCCTTGCCGGAGGAAATCCCCCTTACCATAATCTACGAGGATGGCGACCTCCTGGTGGTGGATAAGCCAGCGGGGCTGACGGTTCATCCCGCCCCTGGCCACCCCAGCCACACCTTGGTGAACGCCATCCTGTCTCACTGCCCGGACCTCGCCATCAGCGGCTCAACGCGACCGGGGATTGTGCATCGCCTGGACAAGAATACATCGGGGCTGATGGTAGTCGCCAAGAACGATGCTGCTCAGCGTAACCTATCCAATCAGATCAAGGCTCGCTCTGTGCTCAAGCGATACCTGGTGCTGGTTCAGGGACATCTCTCTCCGGAGAGGGGGATCATCGAGGCACCTATCGGGCGCGACCCCGGCTACCGAAAGAAGATGGCGGTGGTCTCCGAGGGTAGGGAGGCGCGAACCCTATACCGCGTTATCAGGTATTTGGATAACTACACCCTCCTCGAGGTAACCACGGAGACCGGGCGCACCCATCAGATAAGGGTTCACCTTTCCGCCATCGGCTTCCCGGTGGTGGGCGATGATGTCTATGGGAAGAGGTCGACCATCTTAAACCGGCAGTTTGTCCACGCCTGCTATCTCGGTTTCAGGCTGCCTTCAAGCGGGGAGCAGGTGGAATTCAGTTCAAAGCTACCCGCGGACCTCGAGGAGGCGCTGGAGCGCATCTCGCTGTTGTAGGGCTTGGGGTGAGGTGATAGAATGGCAAGAAGTGAGGTGCAGGAGATGGAAAGACAACGAACAAGCGGATTAGCGATAGCCTCAATGGTTTGTGGCATCTTGAGTTTGGTTTTCTTTTGGGTTCCCTTGTTTGGGTTTCTTCTTGGCATAATTGCCATAATCTTCGGGGCGGTGGCAATAAGGCAAATTGGGAGAGAGCCAAACCTTGGGGGTAGGGGAATGGCCATAGCCGGCCTGGTTTGTGGGATTGTGGGCGTCGTTGGTTGGGTGATATTCATCGCTTGGATTGGCATATTCTTTTGGGCCGCCTAGAGGTATGTTCTGATAGCTGGAATACCGACAGTAATGGGTTGTAGTACTAGGATGAGTGACTTTATTCATGCGCGCTTCGCCCCCAGCCCCAGCGATATCCACTAAGTGGGCAATGTCTGCAGCGCCTTGGGCGAGATGATAGAATGTGCATGATAGGGAAGGAGGCATTCAATGGAGGAGCAAAAAGAGGGTATCGCAGTAGAGTACGCTGGGTTTTGGATAAGGCTTGTAGCATATATTATCGATTGGATAGTCATCTGGATCATATCTGCGATTCTGGGCGGCATCTTTTGGATGTTCACCTTTCCCATATGGGCCTTGGGTGCACCCTGGGATGAAGTGACCCGGCCCTTTTGGCTTATGAACTTCCCGACGTGGCCTCTCGCTGCGGCCTATTTTATCTGCTTCTGGGCGCGGCGAGGTGAAACCCCCGGCATGATGGCCCTCAAGATAAGGATGGTTCATGCTGACGGCACACTCCTCAAATGGGATTGGGGTGCGGCGCTTTTGAGGTTCCTGGGCTATATAATCTGCTGGATAACCCTCGGCCTTCTCTTCCTCTGGGTCGCCTTCGATAGCCGCAAGCAGGGTATCCACGACAAGTTCGCTGATACCTATGTGGTTAAACTGCCGCCAAAGCGAGCAGTGCTGCCTGGAACCCAAGAACGATAGTGAGGGAGGACATTTGTGGCTATAAGCGACCCTGTCCGCGTGCGCTTCACTCCCAGCCCTACGGGCATCCCCCATGTGAGCAACATCAGGACTGCCCACTTTAACTGACTATTTACCAGGCATCACGGCGGCAGCTTCATCGTACGCATCGAGGACACCGATGTCGCCCGCAGGGTGAAAGGGGCTGAAGAAGCAGTCCTCGATAGCCTCAGTTGGCTGGGCCTGGACTGGGACGAGGGCCCTGGGGTGGGGGGAGATTATGGCCCTTACTTCCAGTCGAAGCGACTTGAACGATATAGCGGGGCCGTATTGTTATATTAAAGCTGTTTCTCGATCCTGGCCCACGAATCGCGTAGAGTAACCGAATGGTTAAGAGCTATCACAGGTATATCGGGGGCGATTTTTAATTCGGGCGGCGTCGAAGCTATATATACTCGGTACTTCAGCGTATATGGATTTTCAGACTTTTGACCTAGTTCTTCCGCCTCTTTTGTTTTGTGGCTACGTCGTTGAAGGCACTCCAAGTAAAACGATAGCCATGTTTAAAACCACCACGAACCCACACTACGCCACCTTTATTCACCTTCAGAGTCCCCAACATGACCTGATCTTCCCGGACCTTGAACTCAATGGCACGAAGCCCTAATGGCCGTTCCGGAACCAAAAAACCTACTTCATATGCCATTTCGTACCCCCTTCCGTTCTATTGCCTTTCTTGGGCTAGTATACATATCATATTGAGTTATTGCAAGGTGTTGATAACCCTCTCCTAGGTCTCGCCTTGCTTATCTATGTCCGGAGCAGGTCGGTATGATGACCAATCTCAGAAAGAAAGCGCTGCCCGATAGCCCAACGGTAGAGCGCGCGATTGTTAAACGTCCTCTCAAAGATTTTTCTCGATCTTGGCCCACGAATCGCGTAGAGTAACCGTCCGGTTGAATACCATCCGATCGGGGGAGGAATCTTTCGAATCGACGCAGAAATAGCCCAGCCGTTCGAACTGATACCGGCTTCCCGGAGCTGCGTCTGACACGCTGGGTTCGATATAACCCGTTAACGTCTCCAGTGAATTGGGATTTAGAACACCTTTAAAATCGGCACTATTCTTGATATCGCCGGGATTTTCTACGGTAAAGAGCCGATCGTAAAGGTGGACTTCAGCCTCGAGTGCGTGGGCAGCCGAAACCCAGTGGATGGTTCCTTTGACCTTACGTCCATCCGGCGGGTTTCCCCCACGAGATGCCGGATCGCAAGTGCAATGTAGCTCAACAACTTCGCCGGTACGCTCATCCTTCACCACTCCGACGCAGGTAACGAGATATGCATATCGTAACCGCACCTCACGGCCCGGAGCCAGACGGAAGAACTTGCCCGGCGGGTCTTCGCGGAAATCGTCCCGCTCGATGTATAGTACACGTGAGAAAGGCACCTTCCGCGTCCCCATATCGGGGTCCTCGGGATTGTTGACAGAATCCAGCTCTTCGGTTTGGCCTTCAGGATAATTGTCAATGACCACACGGAGGGGGCGCAACACGCACATAACCCGCGGAGCGCGCTTGTTCAAGTAATCCCTGATGCAGTGCTCAAGCAGCGCGATATCGATAACGCTATCGGTCTTGGCTATGCCCACACGTTCGCAGAAATTCCGGATGGCCTCCGGCGTGTACCCGCGCCTGCGCAACCCCGAAATTGTCGGCATCCGGGGTCGTTCGTCCCATCCGGTGACATGTCCCTGCTCCACCAATTGCAGCAGCTTTCGCTTGCTCAGCACGGTGTAGGTGAGATTGAGGCGGGCGAACTCGATCTGCTGCGGATGATAGACTCCCAGTTCGTCAAGAAACCAGTCGTACAGTGGGCGGTGATCTTCGAACTCCAGCGTGCAAATGGAATGGGTGATCCCTTCGATAGAATCCTCAAGCCCATGGGCCCAATCGTACATAGGGTAGATGCACCACTTGTTGCCGGTACGGTGATGTTCAGCATGCATGATGCGGTACATTGCCGGATCGCGCAAATTCAAGTTTGGTGAAGCCATGTCGATTTTGGCGCGTAGCACCCGGGAACCATCCTTGAACTCTCCTGCCCGCATGCGTTCGAACAAATCGAGATTCTCTTCGACCGAACGGTTGCGGTGGGGACTCTCCTTGCCAGGATCAATGAGAGTGCCACGGTACCCTCTGATCTCATCCGCGCTTAGATCATCAACATAAGCCTTACCGGCTTTGATCAATTGCACAGCATAATCATACATTTGGTCGAAGTAGTCCGATGCGTAAAACAGCCGATCCTCCCAGTCGAACCCGAGCCAGCGTACGTCCTCTATGATCGATTCGACGTATTCACCCTCTTCTTTGGTGGGATTTGTATCATCGAACCGCAGATTGCACAGGCCTCCGTACCCGGCGGCGATGCCGAAATTGAGGCAGATGGACTTGGCGTGCCCGATGTGCAAATAGCCGTTCGGCTCCGGCGGGAACCGCGTGTGAACACGTCCCCCGTATTTGTTATTCTTGAGGTCCTCGTTGATGATATTCCGAATAAAGTCGGAAGGAGCTGCTGGTTCGGGCGTGGTCATATCATTTCACCTGTAATAACCGATTCTACCATTCTGATCCTCAGGAATTGCAGTAGCTTTATCATGACTATAGGTTTGAGTCTTAGCTAAAACTACAATTTCCAATTGCCTTTGTCAAGCATTGGGCTGACTAGATGACGCTCGAATAGACTCCCACTTCTGATGGTGCTAGAATAGGAAACGACTAATAGAAAACACCCTTCTTTGAGGGTCGGATTGGAAGAGAAGCAGCAGGCGCCAACTTCTGTCACTGTCATAAGATCACAATGCAGATAGCGATGTCAACGGAGAGCCATGAGTGAAGGAAATGTTCGGGTGCGCTACGCTCCCAGCCCCACCGGATATCCTCATATAGGCAATATCAGGACCGCCCTTTTCAACTGGTTGTTCGCCAGACATACAGGCGGCAAGTTCATCGTGCGAATCGAAGACACCGATGTCACCCGCAAGGTCAGGGGCGCTGTCGAAGCCATACTGGACAGCCTGCGCTGGCTAGGGATAGATTGGGACGAAGGGCCGGAGGTAGGTGGTGACTACGCACCCTACGTCCAATCGGAACGCCTCGACTTATACCACAAGCATGTCCAGAAATTGCTGGAGGGAGGCCACGCTTACAAATGCTATTGCTCCGCGGAGCGGCTTGCCCGCATGCGAGCTGAAATGGATGAGCGCAAGGAATCGATGCGCAGCTACGACCGCCGCTGCCGCAACCTGAGCCAGGAGGAGCGGGACAAACTTGAAGCTCAGGACATCACCCCCGTAGTTCGGTTCAAGACGCCGCTTGAGGGGCAGACCAGCTTCAACGACCTGATTAAGGGAGAAGTGACCTTCGATAACAGCACCCTGGACGACTTGGTCCTCCTCAAGTCGGACGGATATCCTACCTATCACCTGGCTAATATAGTTGACGATCACCTGATGAAGATCTCCCACGTCCTTAGAGCAGACGAGTGGTTGTCGAGCACCCCACGCCATATCCTGCTCTATAGCGTTCTGGGGTACGAGCCGCCGCTGTTTGCCCACCTGCCTATGATCCTGGGAAGCGATCGCAGTAAGTTGAGTAAAAGGCACGGCGCCACCTCTATGACTAAATATCGTGACCAGGGATACCTGCCGCAGGCAATGATGAACTTCCTCGCCCTGCTCGGCTGGGCGCTGGACGATAAGACTGAGATCTTCAGCAAAGAAGAGCTAATTCAGCATTTCTCCATCGAGCGCATTAGCAAGACCGCCGCTATCTTTAACAAAGATAAACTCGACTGGATGAATGGCGTGTACATCCGCAACATGAGTATTGCGGAGCTGACGGAGCAGCTACTGCCATTTCTGGAGAGAGACCTACCCACGGAAGTGAAGCGACCCATCTCCGCAGAATATGTACAGCAGATAGCGCCGCTGATCCAAGAGCGACTGACAAGATTCGGAGAAGCAGCCGAGGTCTTTGGTTTCTTCTTTGTGGATGAACTCGTCTATGACGCCGACTTACTTCTAGGGAAGAGGTTGATGAAGGAGACTGCAGTGGCAGCTCTTGAAGCTGCCCTTCAGCGCCTAACCGACCTTGATGCCGATTGGGACGGCACAGGTAGAGACGCAAAGAAGCTAGCTGAAGACGCCCAATCGCTGGAGGAAGTGCTCCGTCCGCTGGCGGCGGAGCTGGGGCTTAAGACCGGGGAGTTTTTCGGCCTGCTCAGGGTCGCGGTCACCGGGCGCACTGCGGCCCCGCCCCTCTTTCAAACAATGGCAGTTCTGGGCCGGGAGCGGTGCCTGAGGCGAATCGAGGCAGCGCTGGGCAAACTTGGTCTGGTTTGACAATGAGAACAGACTTATATAATCTACGATAGGGGAGACAGCATGTATTGTCCGCTATGTTTGTATTTCACTGAGAAGGAAGAGTGCCGCTTGCATGGTAAAATAAATGCCGAGCAGCAAAAGGCAGGGTGTGACGCCTTTATCGAGCGCAGCTTCAGGATAGTGGGCAGCAGTGGCTGCTGCGGTCTCTCCGGCTTACCCTTCGCCGATCCTCTGGAGAGAGGCGAGGCCGACGAGTAGGCTTTGCCGTAGCGAGCATCTTACGTTATAATATGAAACCGATGGGGAATCGTCTAGTGGTAGGACGGCTGACTCTGGATCAGCAAGCCCAGGTTCGAATCCTGGTTCCCCAGCCAGTCTAGAGACGCTAGGAATTTAATGGAGGTGATATCATGAGCGCGGGAAGGATAATACTTCTAATTTTCGGAATCCTCATCCTACTGGGGTCAGTTCCTCTCCTGTTCGGTGGTGGGGTTTTGCTGTGGGTGCACATTGCCCTCACAGATAGCGAAGGATTTATCACTACCAACTATCACACGCTTGAAAGAGGATCCTATGCCATAGTGACCGAGCCCGCCGACATAGAGTTTGACGAGGAATGGAATTGGGGTTGGGGATGGCATCGGGCTTGGGATTTGGGTGACTTATTCACCTTTAAGATAGAAGGCTCAAACAACGATCCCTCGAAAGGAATCTTTATAGGAGTAGCCGAGGAGTCGGATTGGAAAGCGTACCTCAGCGATGTAGAGTATGATGAGATCACCGACTTCAGCTTAGACCCCTTTGATGTGGATTATATAAATCACCCCGGCAGTTCGGTACCTGTAGCTCCCACATCCCAAACATTTTGGACAGCGGAAATGTCTGGCACCGGAACTCAGACTTTAGAGTGGCAACTGGAAACGGGCACCTATTCGGTCGTGCTGATGAACCAAGATGGGTCTAGCGGTGTAGATCTGGACATGGCCGTGGGCGCGAAGGTTCCCTTGATATTCGGTGTTGGTGTGGGAATGGTCGTTGGGGGGATAGTAGCGCTAGTAGTGGGGATCCTCATGATCATTTTTGCGTTACGTGGACGGAAAAGATCGCAACCATCGGAACCAATGCACATTATCAGCGAAGTTTGAGCTGATCAAAGAAACACATCGAAGCCACATTCGGATATCGCTATAACATTGGGCTGCTCCCCTAAGCGCATTATATTAGTGGTGGGCTGGCGTATCGCCGAGCAAGCCGATCGAGGGTGTAACCCCATAATTTATTCAGATTCTAGACTGTGTTGCCGATGAGGAGGTTTAGGCTTATGGAGGCAAAGGGTATATCGAGGCCCAGCCTGAGTATAACGAGGAGTTCAGGAAGGGGCGCTACGGGCAAAATTGATATAATCTGCGTTACCGTTCAATAAGTTGGACATATTTTGAAGGAGGAAACATGAGCCGTAGGGCACCAAAACTGGGAAGAGGTGTGGCCTTGGTGGGAGCTGGTATGTCGAAATTCGGCGCTTTCGCTGACAAGACTAGCCGCGATTTGTTTGTCGATGCATTCAATGCAATGACCAAGACAGTAGATAAAGGGGTAAAAATCGAGGATATAGAAGCCCTATATGTGGGAAACTTCTCCAGTGACCTCTTCGAGGGGCAGGGGCATATTGCTCCCATAATGGCCGATTGGGTGGGACTGGTTCCCAAACCGGCTACCCGTGTGGAGGATGCCTGCGCCAGCGGCGGCGTTGCCATAAGGGAGGGAATCCTGGCTATAGCTTCGGGGCTCTATGACACTGTTCTGGTGGGTGGGACTGAAAAAATGACCAGGCTCCCCACTGAGCGGGTGACCGATACACTGGCCTCTGCCAGCGACGCGGTCTATGAGGCTTCTTGCGGTTTTACCTTCCCTGGGCTATATGCTGCTATGGCCACCGCCTACATGGCAAGGTATGGTGCCAGCGTGGAACACTTTATGAAAGTGGGGATCAAGAACCACAATAACGGAGCCCTGAATCCAAAAGCTCAGTTTAACAAATCCATCAAAGACCTCATGGATTCCCGGATTGAAAAGGCCAAACAAAAAGGGGAACCGGTGCCCCAATGGCGCGACGAGCTTGAGTTCCTTAAAGACCCCAGGGCGAACCCGGTGGTTGCCTGGCCTATGAGACTATTTGACTGCTCACCCATCACCGATGGAGCTGCCTGTCTCCTCCTCGTCGCTGAGGACCTGGCCAGGGACTTCTCCGATAACCCCATATACATCATCGGTACTGGCCAGGGCAGCGACCACGCCCTTAACGAACGGAAAGACCTGACATCCATCCTGGCGTCAAGAACCGCGGCTAAGCAGGCTTACGAGATGGCGGGGGTGAAGCCTGAAGATATTCAGATCGCCGAGGTCCACGATTGCTTTACCATTGCCGAGCTGATGGCGATTGAAGACCTGGGATTCTTCAAGCCTGGAGAGGCATTCGTGGCAACCGAGCAAGGGGTTACCGCTCGCGATGGGGCTAAACCTATCAATACTTCCGGGGGACTCAAATCCAAGGGGCACCCTGTTGGAGCCTCAGGAGTGGGGCAAGTAGTCGAGATATGGCATCAGATGAGAGGCGAGGCCGGTCCCAGGCAAGTTCCAGGAAAGGACATTCGCCTCGCCTTGACTCACAACGTCGGCGCCACCGGCGGCACCTGTGTAGTTCATATTTATCAAAGGAGGTAATCCTTGACTGAGGAAAGAGAAGTTGACAGCGCCTCCTTCTATCAGTTTCTCGCTGAGAAGAAACTCATGGCTTCGAGGTGCAAGAAATGTCAGGCACTATTTTTACCCCCGCACCCTATCTGTACTAAGTGCCATGGAAATGACATGGAGTGGGTGGAGATGAAGGGCAACGGGAAGCTTGCTGCTTTCAGCGCCATCGCGGTAGGTCCAAGTTGTACAATAGAGGAAGGATATGATAGAGATAATCCCTACCTCGTTGGGATTGTAGAACTGGATGAGGGTCCCAAGGTAAGCGGCCGGATTCTAGGACTTGACGCCAGAAGACCGGAGAACATAAAGATGGGAACCCCTGTCACTGTGGAGTTCCTGGAGCAAGAGGAAGGCAGACGATGCTTCGTAGCCTTCAAAGCTCAATAGGCAGCTACCAGGAATTCCAAGGAGCGATCAGTGCGCTAATTCGATGGGGTATATGTAGTTTTGCCGATTGGTACGAGCGGTCTTCACCTAGCCTTCGTTATGGACTGCCTCGAGTGCTGAATAAGCAATCTTTCTACTAACAGCCTGGGGTGTTGCTCCATCTGTTGAAGTCGGTCAAGAATTGCCTGTTCGCCAATTTGATCACGAACTATCCGCAATAGCTCTTTACGCCATTTCAGCCATCCAGTCCATTGACAAAACCCGACAGCCAGAAGGAGTGTGTCCCAGTCGCCAGCTTGGTGAGCTGCCGTTGTTATTGATCCCAGCATCTCTGACTGGCTGGCAAGAAACCTTTTCAGTGTATTAGCCCTCTCCATACCCTCTGCCGGGGAAATCATATGCTTATAGAGAGCTAGTAAGAAGTGCCATGTCCGCCAGCCTAAAACCTGGCGAAAATCCCCGCCTTCAATAGATCCCGCCTCACGTTCTGCGATTTCGGAATAGGCCTCATCTATCAGCATCATGCCCAGCAATTTATCTACGATAGTCGACTTTTCCAATCCAGCCAGCGCTGCGGCGACGTCCGATTGGCTCGCCACACACCTCTCTAAAATATCGACAAGGAAAGCATAAATCTTTGGAGGCAATGCTGCTTCTAACATATCTTCCTGTAAATCCGGTTGGATTTGCTGTACCTTCGCAGATTTTAATGCCTCAGGCTCCATATTCTGAGACTGCTCCTGTTTCTTGCCGAGCAACCCCTTTATACGAAACCAGGATGGGCTCCGATAACCTTTCATGATTCTCTCTCCGCGGAAGCCTACTGCACTTCCCTATAGTGAATTTCTCCCCGCTGAATCCTGCGATGTATCAGGCTACGAATCCACCTTCCGATGATGCGCCTTGTTTGAGGAACCAACACTGCGAACCCCACAATGTCTGTAATTATTCCCGGTGTAAGCAGCAACAGGCCACCCGCAAGAATCAAGGCTCCGTCAAAGAGTTCGTTAGCGGGCATGATTCCACTCTCAATGCTGCTGCGAATTCTGGATAGGGCAGCCAAGCCCTGATGCCTTGCCATAACGGCACCAAGAATGCCTGTTGCCACTACGATGAGTACGGTATACAAAGCGCCTATGATGGTTCCCAAATAGACGAGAATTGCCAGCTCCATGAGTGGCACAAGAGTAAATAAGAATATGAGTCTTAACAGCATCCTACGCCGGTTACTTCCTTTCGCTACTTTTTGCAATCACCTCTACAAGATGCTTTTCAATCTCTCTGCTACTGAGGTAAAGGGTGAGTTCTCTCCGTCACCTTACAGTTTATAGTTGCTCACGCAACACAGAAGCCTACTTGCAATTCGCCGATGAGACTGGCTAGGCCATTCTGGCTAGGCCATTCACGTGCGCGCTTCAGTTCCTCGCCCGTCACTTAGGGGTAAGGGTGATGGATGTTATATCATTTGTCAAGGGGCACCGTCACCTTCAATTTGGGCGCAAAGGCAGTAGCCTAAAGTGAGGATTCTAAGCTCGGCGGAAACTTTTAAAGAAGCAAGAGGCATGTGTTTACAAAGCTCATTCTCTGGACTAAAATAGACAGGGTTGCGGCAGCTGGCTCTGTGGCGAGAGGCCCCTGGCTATTTTCGTGAGCAGATCATCGGTAATAGCGGTGGATATCGGGCTCTGCAGGTAGCTGCGCTCTCTATAGAAACATAGAAGGAGGTTCAGGATGGCAGAACTAGAAGATTATAGTGGCCCGTTTAACCCCGATCTAAAACTTGAGGATTTCTCCAAGGCGGCGCTCATAAAATTGTACGCTGCGGCGTGCAAGGACTATCTGGGGATAGATGGAATCTGGCTGGCCCTTTTGAGACAAAAGTATGGTGATCAAGTGGCTTTCCAGCATGATGTGGAGATTTGGGAACCGGGCACCAAGGGTGAGGTGCGCCGCACCCGCGAGGCGCTGAATATCTGGGGAGACGACGTCGAGGCGGTCATGAAATATATCCAGACCAGTGCATCGCTGGGGGGGCTATTCCATATTGATTGCGAGCTGAAGGATAAGAACCACGGCAGGTACACCATCAACCGCTGCAACGCGCTGGACTATTTTGAGAAGCACGGGGATGAGACTTTACTGAAACAAGCGTGCTATGAGCTATGCATCCCCTATAACCAGAGGTCGGCTGACTGGTTCAATTCCAAGATAAAGTGGACTGCTGTTAAGCTGCCTCCCCGTAAGAGCAAGGACGAGCCCGCATGTGTGTGGGACATTACGCTGGAAGAGTAGCGGTAATAAGGAAACCTTCCCACGACCTTCTGGTTATTTAGTTGTTGCCTACTGCGGACAGTATTAGGCATTTGGCGTTTTTATTATTGAGAGGGGCCCAAGCTCGTCCCTTTTTTCCTCGTGCAGGTGATTTTTCTTTAGTAATTCATCCAATCCACCTCGCTCAATATAATCCTTGAAATACCTATTGTGTTCCCTCCCTGCAATAAGCTCTACGACTTTGGATGTATAGGAAGATGGAATTCGTGGCAAGGGGACCTTGTAATCAATAAAAACCAGGGCGCCTTCTTCCTTTACCACCCTTTTCATTTCAGAAATCATTTTATCTCTCTCTGCCCTCTCATTTTCGTGAAGTGACATGGAGATGGAAGCGTAATCAAAGAAGTTGTCCTCGAACGGTAAATCTAGAGCATTTGCTGTTTGGAATGAGACATTACCTAAGCCTAGTTTTTTTCTCTTATTTTCGGCCACTTCTATTACACGAGGATCTAAATCGATTCCAGCAGCAATAATACCCATCTTTGCATAATGAAGTGCCAGGGCCCCTGTTCCGCAGCAGACATCCAATGCTCTGTCCCCTGCCTTCATTCCAGCTAGCTCAGGAGTATGAATCCTGAGACTTCGCATTAGAGGTTCAATCATTCTGTTCAGGGCCCATGGGGCCCACCAGGGGTTCGCTACCATGATGAACTCCCTTTCTTTTTAACCTCTTCTACTTACTTTCAATCGCAGAGCATAATCTTACAACTGAAAGATATATATTACTTCATTTTTCATTTATCCACTACGAGATATCGCCGGTATCCTACCCGCCACGTATATTGTTAGGCGTTTGGCGTTTTTATTATTGCTAGGGGCCCTAGAGAGCCCCTTTTTTCTTGGTGAAGGTGATTCTTCCTTAATAAACCATCTAATCCACCTTGCTCAGTATAATCTTTGAAACATCTCCAGTGATTCCTCCCTGCAATCTGTTCTAGGGCTTTGGATAGATAGGAAGATGGAATTCGGGGGAAAGGGACCTCATAATCAATAAAAACCATGGCACCTTCTTTTTTTACCACTCTTTTCATTTCAGAAATTATTCTATCTCTATCTACCATTTCTTTTTCGTGAAGTGACATAGAGATGGAAGCGTAATTAAAGGAGTCATCCTCGAATGGTAAATCTAGAGCACTTGCCATTTGAAATGAGACATTACTTAAGCCTTGTTTTCTTCTATTCTTTTCGGCCACTTCTATCATGCGAGGATCTAGGTCAATTCCAGCGGCAACAATACCCATTCTTGCATAATGAAACGCCTGGGATCCCGTCCCGCAGCAGACATCCAATGCTCGATCCCCCGCTTTCATTCCAGCAAACTCAGGAGTCTGAATCCTGAGACCTCGCATTATCGGGTCAATTACCCTGCACATTCTATTGCTGTCAATTTGTATTCTCATGGCTAGCTTCTTTCTCTGTCCTGTATTTTGAAGAAAGACAAGGACCTCTGGTGGAAACTGCATTTAAGAAATGCTCTCAAAGGACATCTATTGGAAGGTGCCGTTATACTGTGAGCTGCCTGCGCTCCAAATCACTTACAATATCCCCAAGCCCGATTTCTTCCAGCTTGGCCGTGGTCTGAAGGCCACTGGCAACATCCCACCCTCTCAGCTCATAGTATTCGTCTTTCATCGCCTCAAACTTCTCCCTGTCCACCACCTCGCCTTTTCGGGAGATTACCTCCCCGTCCTTCCCCGGCGCCAGGCACTCGGGATTGAGCCCCACGGTTCTGAGCGGCCTGGTATAAAAAGACTCATCGAGTACGTCGCTATCTCTCCCACGGTGGCCTTCCCTCGCAAGTATGGCCCTTTGCAGGTTGAATATCCTTTCACCTATCGTGTTTAGCTCCCCTTCATCCATTTCCCTTCCGGTAACCGCCAGGAGCATCTTGCTGTCGAGTGTGGGATCACCTACATGATCTTCCGAGTACCGGACACTTGCCGCATTGTTCAGGGCAAAGTCGCAGAGGATCAGGCTATCCCTGACGCACTGGCGGTCCTGGATCTTCTTTACTGCCAGAGCCTTTCCCTCATAGGTGGAGAAGTCAACGGCCAGTTCGCTCCCCCAGAACCTCTTGGCGATACGGCGAAACACATCGCTGGAAAGATAGGCCGTCTGAACCTTATTGACACAGTCCAGCCACTGGTACAGCGGCAGGCCCATTTCGTGAAGCTGGTTAATAGGCTGCCTCGGTTCCATGGCATACATCAGACCGTGGGCGACGAACATCCTGGGCTCATACAGCGTAAGGTGCCCGGCTTTCGATACGTAGTAAGTAATGAGCTCTCTGGCTTTCTCACCCACAGACTCAGCCGCTCTAAAGGTCCCGCGGGAAAGAACGTCCCCGAAACCTTCCCGCAGCGAAATGCTCTTCACCAGGGTCTCTATGAACTCAAGGCTACCTAGCTTCAATATGGTCATGCCGGTATCCGCATCGGTCAGGATTCCCGCCCGGTAGCACCTTGCCAGCCAGATTATCATTGCCGCTATGGAATTGGTATCGACTCCGTAATCGTCACAGAGCATGTTCGCGTAGAAGGGCACCTCAGTGCTCTCTGGGACCCATTCTCCGTAGTGCCATTTGGCCGCGTCCTGGTAGAACTGGGCACCCGTGCACATGTACTTGCTGCGTGTCCCGTCCTTCGCCTCGCAGTCCGCCCTAATGCAACCACGGATACAGCCATAGCAGGCTACCCGCCTCATCTTCGGGCCCGGCGTCAATCCCTTCTGCACCGTCGGCATACCCTTTGTCAGCTCCCGGGCATATCTTGCGATCTTACGAAGCCCTTCAGGGTCGGCCGCGGTTAGCTTTCCGCTGCCGCTCACGGTAATGGCCTTTAGCTTCTTGGCACCCATAACCGCGCCCAGGCCACTCGAGCCAGAGGCACCGTCATCGGCGAGTACAATGGCAAAACTGACCAGGTTCTCGCCGGCAGGGCCGATAGCCGCCACTCTTACCGAGCTTCCCAACTCTGCCTTCAGGGCTTTTCTTGCTTCAATGGCACCCATTCCCCATAGATGGGAAGCGTCCTTTATCTGGATGTTGCCATCGTGTATCGAAAGATAAATTGGCCTGTCGGATTCGCCCTGGATCACGATTCCATCGCAACCGGCAAACTTGAGGTGGGCGCCCCAGCTTCCTCCCAGATTGGAGTAGGAGAAGCATTCAGGGGTAGTGGCCGGAGATTTACCCTCGATGCCCCATCTGGGACTGGCCAGTCCTGTGAAACCGGTCAGCGGGCCAGTCATAATTATCAGCCGATTCTCAGCGTCGAAGGCGTTGATATCGGGGCTCACCTCATCCCAGTAGACCTTGGTGGCGATGCCCCTGCCACCGAGAAAGCGATCAGCATAGTCTGCTGTGGAAGTATGTGTAATGTTTCCTGAGGACAGATCTACCCTCAAAATCTTCCCGCTATACCCGAAGGATGCCATCTTTCACCCTCCTTTTACCATCCATCTGCTAATCAGCGCCCTGATTATACCAAATCACCGCCGCCGTTATGGTATCATAGTAACAGGTCTGCTGGAGTTCAACCATGCAAAGATATTTGAAGTGCACCTATACCATCGATTGCGAAGAAAAGTCGGTAAAAGAAAAGGCGCAGATGTTAGCCATTGGTCAGGAAACCGTGCTAGAGAAGGCCAAAGCTATCTTCTATTTTGTGAGAGACCAGATTAAGTATAATCCCTACGTGCCACTTTATACTCTTGAGGACAACAAGGCAAGCGTTACTTTATCGCG